>ENA-OOUZ01000047-OOUZ01000047.1-human-gut-metagenome-genome-assembly--contig:-NODE-47-length-67187-cov-5.035706_pt1 | contig 67187 bp, 42 predicted proteins | sample MGYA00241546_ERZ501274 | MGnify/ENA primary metagenome ERZ501274 (study PRJEB25962, sample SAMEA2042363) | human gut metagenome | biome: human gut; feature: human-associated habitat; material: faeces...
CAGTAATTATTTCTATAATCGAGTCAACCAAAATCAGGAAAATACAACTTGTCCGTGAAACCCTGCCTTTTTACGGACAAACTGTGGATTCCGGGGCAACCAATATCAGTAATAAGCAGATCCGCTCATTCTGCACATGGAACCCGTCCGTAAATGCCACGCATCACATGAGGTACTTGCTCATGTCTTCGCCACGGCTCTGGGCCTCGCGGATTTCGGTGGAGGAGATATCCACGATCGGCGCATCGAGAAGCTGGATGTGATAGATCTGCCGGTCGGCATCTTCCAGACTGAACCGTTCCGCTCCGGAATTCGACTCGTCCAGGACGTAGAAAGCAGGGAAGTGCTTGCACTCGTTCATGAGCGCTGCCCTCAATGCCTTGATGTCGTAGCCTTTACGCGGATACACAGCTACACCGTATTCGGAAAGGATACGGGGAAAGTCACGCCATTTGTGTATGGAAGAGAGGTTGTCCGCGCCTATGACCAATGTGAAGTCATTCTCCGGCTCACGTCGCTTGAGCGCATCCAATGTGCGGATCGTGTAGTGCGGAGGCTCCATTTTCAGTTCAATGTCATCCACCCACACGTTCAGTTCGGGATGTCGGCGGACAGCCTGGACAGCGGCATTGTACCGGTCCTGTCCGGAACTTGCATCAATCGAGTCCTTAAGCGGATTTTTGGGCGATACCACCAGATAGACCCAATCGAATTCCTTCTTTACGGTAAGGTATTCCATTATGGCCTGATGTCCGATATGGAGCGGATTGAAAGAACCGGCGTAAACGGCAATGCGCATAATCAAAAATTATTGTAGGAAGTCGTCAACCACTTTTTCAGCTTCGGCATAAGCTTTCTGCAAATCATCATTGACAAGAATATAGTCGAACTTGTCGGCGTAAGTCATTTCCTCTGAGGCCTTTGCGACGCGCTTTGCGATGGCCTCGGCGCTGTCGGTGCCTCTGGCGACGAGCCTCTTCCTCAGTTCTTCCACTGACGGAGCCTGGATGAATACTGACAATGCCTTGTCTCCGAAGTATTTCTTCAGGTTCACGCCGCCCTTCACATCCACGTCGAAGATGATGACATGGCCCTTGTCCCAGATTCTCTGGACCTCTGACTTGAGTGTGCCGTAGAACGAACCTGCATAGACCTCCTCGTACTCCACGAACTTGTCTTCCGCTATCATCTTGCGGAACTCGTCTGCCGTAAAGAAGTGATATTCAATGCCGTTGCGCTCCTGTCCGCGTGGCGCGCGGGAAGTCGCAGATACAGAGAACTCCATCTCGGGATGCAATTTGAGAATGTGGCTCACAATGGTGCTTTTCCCGGAACCTGACGGGGCTGAAAATATGATTACTTTATTGCTCATTCTGATAATTGTTGGATTCTGACGCAAAAGTAAGCATTTTTTGCTTAACTGCCCGTAAGTTGGTAACTTTACCGGACAAACCAGCTGAAAAAGTAGTTAACCATTCATCGGACACGAAAATTTATGAATTCAGACAAATACGTCATCGGCATTGACTTCGGCTCAGATTCGGCAAGAGCGGTCATTGTGAACTGCGCGGACGGCTCGATTGTCGGAGAAAGCGTCAGTTTCTACAAGAGATGGAAGCAGGGACTCTTCTGCGACCCGTTGAAATCACAGTTCAGACACCATCCTCAGGATTACATTGACGCGATAGAGTCGGCAGTGGGGGCGGTCACTTCTGCACATCCGCAGCAGGCTCGGAATATCGTGGCATTGTCAGTGGACACTACCGGAAGCACACCGTGTTTCGTGGATGAGAACCTCGTTCCGCTCTCCCTGAAGTCGGAATTCAGCGAAAATCCGGATGCGATGTTCATCCTGTGGAAGGACCATACGGGGACAGATGAGGCTGCCCGGATTGAGGCTGCCTGTCATGCCAATGTCCCTGACTACACCATGTTGTCGGGCTTTGCCTACTCTCCTGAGGCATATTGGTCCAAGGCCCTGCATGTGCTGAGGACTTCTCCGCAGGTGCGTGAGGCGTATTTTACGGCGATTGAGCTGTGTGACTGGATTCCGGCGCTTCTGACCGGATGTCACAACATTGACAATTTCTGTATCAGCCACAGCTGTGTGGGCGAAAAATCGTTCTGGTGCGAGAAGTGGGGCGGCTATCCTCCGGTGGAATTCTTCGAAAAGATAGATCCGGTGCTCGTGAAACTCAGGAAGAGTCTGTCTGACAATGACCGGACTCCTGATGTGCCGGTGGGCAATATCACTGACGAGTGGGCCGACAGATTGAGCGTTCCTCACGGAATCGTAATCGGTGCCGGCAATATCGACTCGTTCTCGGGCTCGTTCGGCTCAGGTGTGGAAGAAGGTGTGCTCGTGATGAGCTTCGGTACTTCGGCTGCCTATACCACTGTTTTCAGGCCGGAGGCTCTGGACAATGTGATTGACGGAGTCATGGGACAGGTGGACGGACTGATCTCTCCCAAGATGATAGGCATCGAAACCGGACTCAGCGCTTACGGGGATGTTTACGCTTGGCTCAAGCGCCTGATAATGACTCCGGTAAACAATATTCTCGCGGACTGCGACGTGCTCCCGAAGGAAGATGTGGCAGCGATTGCGGACTACATTGACGATAAGATGATGCTGGAACTGAACCGGTCTGCGGAGCGGGTAAGTCCGAACATCCACAATCCTTTCGCGACGGACTTCCTTAACGGCCGCAGGGCGCCGGCTTCGAATATGCGTCTGTGGGGCTCGCTGATGGGACTGAAGCTGTCCACGGATGCGGGGGCGATATTCCGTTCACTTGTCGAGGCGACTTCGTTTGCTTCCAAAGTGATAATGGATGGCGTGGAAAGTGCGGGGCTGAAGATCGACAAGGTGATAGCTACCGGCGGCATTGCCCAGAAATCGCCTTTGGCCGTGCAGATGGTGGCCGATGTGCTCAACAAGGAAATAGAAATCTGTTCGTGCAAGCAGTCGGGAGCGCTCGGGGCTGCCATTTTTGCTGCTGCCGCTGCCGGAGTCTATCCTGATTTCAGGACAGCGCAAAGGTCAATGATACATAAGAATTCCAAGGTCTATTATCCTGATACTGAGAGCCATAAGTTCTTGCTTGAACGTTTTGGACTCTATAGGAGGGCGGTGGACTATACTGAAAAAGTTCAGGAGGAATTCTTTAATTTTGATGAAATTGACTAATTTTGTGGAGTTTTGCTGAATCGTGCGGAGAAATTATATGACATTTTGTCGGAAAAGTAGCAAGGTGGCAGAATTATTGCAGAAAAGCCTGCGGATTCAGTAAGCGTTTAGGGCTTACGTAATGTTCATTGAAATAATTTCTAATTTTTATAGAATATGGTTTCTTATAAAGAATTAGGCCTTGTAAACACAAGAGAAATGTTTGCAAAGGCTGTAAAAGGCGGATATGCTATTCCTGCCTTCAACTTCAACAATATGGAGCAGCTCCAGGCTATTATCCAGGCTTCAGCAGAGTTGAAGTCACCAGTCATTCTTCAGGTTTCTAAGGGTGCCCGCAACTATGCGAACCAGACTCTTCTCCGTTACATGGCAGAAGGTGCTGTACAGTATGCCAAGGAACTCGGTTGGGAACATCCTCAGATCGTTCTTCACCTCGACCACGGCGATTCTTTCGAACTCTGCAAGAGCTGCGTGGATATGGGCTTCTCTTCAGTTATGATCGACGGTTCTGCTCTTCCATACGAGGACAACATCGCTCTTACAAAGAAGGTTGTTGAGTACGCTCACAAATATGATGTTACCGTAGAGGCTGAGCTCGGTGTTCTCGCAGGTGTTGAGGATGAGGTTGCTGCTGAGGAATCTCACTATACAAAGCCTGAGGAGGTTATCGACTTCGCTACCCGTACAGGTTGCGATTCACTCGCCATCTCCATCGGTACTTCACACGGTGCATACAAGTTCAAACCAGAGCAGTGCACACGTGACCCTAAGACAGGTCGTCTCGTTCCACCGCCGCTCGCATTCGACGTTCTCCACGAGATCGAGAAGAAGCTCCCTGGATTCCCTATCGTTCTCCACGGATCATCTTCAGTACCACAGGAGTATGTAGATATCATCAATACTCATGGCGGAAAACTTCCAGATGCAGTAGGTATTCCTGAGGAGCAGCTCCGCGAGGCTGCCAAGTCAGCTGTCTGCAAGATCAACATCGACTCAGATTCACGTCTTGCAATGACTGCTGCGATCCGCAAGGTATTCGTTGAGAAACCGGGCGAGTTCGATCCACGTAAATATCTTGGTCCTGCACGTGACGAGATGAAGAAACTCTACGAGCACAAGATCAAAGACGTTCTCGGTTCTGACGGCAAAGCTGAATAATCAGCCGACCCTATAACAACTAAGTCCAGATATCTTCACAGGTATCTGGACTTTTTTCGTTTATGACGGTTTATGGTGGCTGTCGGAGATGCCGAAATGGCGGCGGTACTCTTGGACTGAATTCTGGAGATGCTTTTCCACGGCTCTGGTGGAGATTCCGAGAATCTCGGCTATCTCGCTGTGTGTCATGCCCTCGATGCGGCTCATGTAGAAGATGTCCCTCGTACGCTCCGGCAGGAAATTCGAGAAATCCAGAACGTCCGTTATGTCAGGCAGTTGCTGAACTTTTTCTCCGGGGATGTCGCTCTCGTCTCCGAAATCGGCAGCCGCGATTATTTCCCTTGCCGACAATGGCAGTTCATCAAATCGTATTGCAGAATTTTCTTCCTTGTTCCTGCTGATGATATTGTAACATTTGTTCCTTACGGCCTTGAAAAGATATGCCGGAACCTTGTCCGAACTGATTTCAATCCGCTTGTCGAGAAATGCGCAAAGGACATCGTAAAAAATGTCTTCGGCATTGTTCGAGGCAGAGCATTGTCGTCCGCCTCTGGATAGTAAACTATTGATATACGGCACTATACGCGGGTGGATCTTGAGAACGAGATCCCTCACTTCATCTTCTGAATATGTAAATAACCGCGTGTCCATAGTTCAAATTTGTCGGCAAATATATAAAAAATTGAAAAAAACAGGTTCGGGATTTTCAAATGTCGTGTCTATTATGATGAGTCCGGAAAACAGATGCCGGTCATTGGGAAGATGAATGAATATATCAAAATACTAGTAAGCAAATATGTCAGCGGAACTCTGTCGGATGAGGAAGCCGTGAGACTTGCCAAATGGATAAAAATGTCCGGAAACAATGCTGAATTGTTCCGCAATGCCGTCCGTGACATGGAGAAAAACCGGACTACGACCTCCGATGCTGTCGAATTCTGGAATCGCCTCGCGAAAGACAAATTCTCGGCCAATGCCGGTTCCAAAAAGACCTTCAGGAATTCGTGGGCAAAATATGCCGGCGCTGTTGCCGCCGCATTTGCGGTCATCGTCACTGTCTCAATCCTGGTCATGAACATTGACAAGAAAGACATTCCGGAGCAGGACATTGTCGCCGAGCAGGTGCAGACACAGGAAACTGCGGCCCCTGCCCGCAAGGAATCGCTCATTTACACGGCCGCTGCCGGTGAGAAGAAAACCGTGATTCTCCCTGACAATACGAAGGTCATGCTCAATTCCGGAGCGAAATTGATGCTGTCGGATGATTTCAATGAAACTGAACGTCGCGTGGATTTGGACGGCGAAGCATTCTTCGATGTCGCGAGAAATCCGGAGAAACTGTTCATCGTGTGCTGTCGTGACAATGAATATATCGTACGCGGTACATCCTTCAATGTTTCCTCATATGTGAACGACAGATTCTCCATCGTGACACTGCATACGGGACGCCTGGAAGCCAGAGTCCATGACGATGTCATAATGCTGAAGCCTGGCGACGAACTGAGAATCGACAGGAACATGAACCAGATAACCAAGCAGACGGTCGACATTTCCAATTCGGCGAAGTGGAGGGATAGCGGACAATTGTCTTTCTCGTCACTGCCGCTTAAATATGTCGCCAACCAGGTGTCACACAAGTACAACGTGAAAATCAATGTGCACAGCTCGATTGAAGACATTGTCTATGACGGATGTCTTGACCGTGAATCCCTGCAGGACGCCCTGAAGCTGATTTCAATGACATCTCCTGTCGAACTCTCCGTCACGGAATTCAAGGGAGAATACTACATCTCCAAAAAATCAACAAGACAACAATTAAATCACTAGAATATGAAACCACAAATCAAGACACTAAGACCTAAGTATGAAGCTCCGGTCATTACCGGCTTCGACTTGTCGCTGGAAGCTGATATATGTAATCCTGCCAGCTATTCCCAGACTCAGGAATTCAAAATTGACGACAGTTGGATGTGGGATGATGAATTAGTAAACGGGTAAGCCTATGAAAAAGACGATATTGGCGGCATTTTGCCTGATGGGGGCAATTGTCTGCTCGAATGAGCTTGAATATCAGAATGATAGCCGTACTGTGCTGACATTGGAATTACCTGGAACCACCAAGACTGTTCTCGGCGATGCACAGGACGGAGTGCGTCCGGTCCTTTGGTGCAAAGGAGACAAGATTTCTGTCAATGGGGTCGCTTCCCAAGCCCTCGAGATTGAAGAAAATGTTCCGACAGCAAACTTTGTGTTTGAAAAAGAACTGACCGCTCCATACTCAATAATTTATCCTGCCTCTATGGTCAAGGATGGCGGTGCGGTCATCACCCTGCCCTCACAGCAGAAAGCTGCATCCGGTGACAACATCGTTTCCGGTTCAATGCCGATGGCGGGTTATTCCGACATAGAATCTGTCATGATGAAACAAGTTTGCGGAATACTGGGAATCAGGCTGAAAATGGGAACGGAGTCCAACCTTATCCGCTATATCGAGGTTACGGCATTGGGTGGAGAACCCGTATGCGGTGATTTTTCAGTGGATTTCCAGAACAGTACGCTTTCATCTGAAGCGAAAGATGCGAATGTTATACGAATGGAAGTTCAGAAGACTTTTCCTGCAGGCTCTGCAAACACGTTCAATGTGATTCTTCCTGCCGGCGTGTATTCTGCCGGGTTCCAGGTAAAAGTCGTGGATGAAAATGGTCGGGCAATGGTAAGGAGCATCAAGGGAAGCCGTGAACTCGGAGCCGGAAAATTGATGCTCATGCCGGAATTGGAATTTGTTCCTAATTCTGAAGACAAGGGTGTGGAGATTGCCACGCCGGAGGACTGGAACTCTTTCGCGACTGCTTACAATGCAGGCAAATACCCTGATTCACAGATTGCGACCATCACTGCTGACTTGGATTTCTCGTCAGTTTTCGCCGATAAATTTGTCACATTGGGCCTTCGTGATGGTGCGAAGCAGTCCCCTGATGGAAAGGCCAAATATTTTGCCGGAACTCTCAACGGCAACGGGAAGAGGATAATGAATCTTAAGTCAGATGTTCCTTTTATTCAGGCTATTGGAACAGGTGCTTTGGTGCAGGATATCAACATTGACGAAACTTGCAGTTTCACACCATGGTACGGTGGTGAAAAGCAGTTGGAATTCGGTTCGCTTATCGGTTATTGTTCCGAGGGCGCTGTAAAGAATTGCACCAGTGCAGCAAGCATAACCGTTTCGCAGTGCAATGCCGTAGCGAACAAGGTACCGCTTTATATCGGAGGACTTATTGGAAGAAATAGGGCAGCGTCTATCAGCGGCTGTACAAGTTCAGCAACAATTGTGTCTGATGCAACTTATGTCACGGACGCAACGGCCAAGACCAGTCTATATATCGGAGGATTCACAGGCTATTGCTCAAATCCGGACGGTGTACTTGAGAAATGTACCAATACCGGGAATATTTCCGTGGCATCGACTGCTCTGAATATCTATGTAGGCGGCATCTGCGCAAAAGCTTCTGCCGGAACAATTACCGGATGCAGTAATTCCGGAGCTATAGAAACGACCATGGCTCGCGCTAAAAAAGATCCTTGTAAGTTCCTCTATCTCGGAGGTCTATTCGGCGTCATAAATACAGACAAGGACAATTCCCCATCTATTGTCAATGGATGCTCAAATTCAGGAGCCATTACTTCCCGTTCAAATGTCAAGCAACTTTATATAGGTGGTGTAGCAGGGTTGCTGGATTCGCCCAATACAACATTAACCGATAACACAAGTTCTGGTAATATTACCACGACCAAGAGACTGAGAAATCTATATTGTGGGGGACTTTTCGGTGCGGTTACTCAAGCTATGGAACTCAATCTGAACGGAGAGCCTTATACCGGAGTTATCAAGATAGGCACAATAGAATCGTCTGCATCATCTTATCTGTATTGTGGTGGCCTTATCGGACAGACAACAGCGGACGTCAAAGTAAGTGGTAGTGCCACTTGGAAATCAAGCTTATCTTATGTCGTAAAGGCTACGGATGGGGACAACATTGCGGCTGAATCATTCTTTGGCGGTATTTGCGGTTGTGCATACGGTGCATCTATGAGCCTTTCCGGGATGAAGTCAGAAGGCACTATTGCCATCGATACATTAAAACATACGATCTCAGGCGTAGGAGGCATTATAGGTGGAGCTACAAAAGGAACTTCGATATCCGATTGTTCAAATTCATCCAAGGTCTCCGTTAAAGAGAATAAGGCTAAAACGAATGACTGCTCCGTGCATGTAGGAGGCATTGCGGGCAAAATCTTTGGAGGAGATGTTACTATAAAGAGATGCACTAATTCAGCAAGAATTGAGAGCCAGCACTTTAATAACAATCCGTGGACTTCATATAATGGAAATGTTGCTGGTGGAATTGTCGGTAGTGCTGGTTATTCTGAAGATAATATTTTCCGTGCCACTATTGAGAATTGTCAAAATTCCGGTACTGTCTTTAGTTCCCGTGGAGCCAGTGGTGGAATAGCTGGCTATGTATCCAAAGGTACTATGACAGGCTGCAGTTTTACTGGAAGCATTACTCGTTCTGCACCTGGCGGTGGAATGGCAGGTGTGGCTAATTCAAGCTGCTTTTCCGAATGTTATGTCAAAGCCAATATAAGAACCGCCGCTGCTGGAAGCACAAATGCAGACTGTGGTGGTATAGTCGGTGAAGCCGTTTCTTCTACAGTTGATGGTTGCAGATACTATGGAGAACTGATACCTGCAGCAAAGGTAAGTACCGGCGGCATCATAGGCAAGGCCGACGACGCAAGTTCAGCCGGCGTGACAACAACCTGCGGATTCGGAGGAACCGTCAACGGCACTACAATCACCGAACAAACCGACCTCAACACCTGCGCCATCGGCAGTACCACCGGCACACGCGGAACATTCTATCTGTGGGACGGTGTTCTCCAATAAAGAGAAAAACCATAAATCAAGACAATATGAAAAATTTTATGAAAAGATTGCTTGTCGCAATGTTTTCTGTGGGGTTGGCAGTATGCCTCGGGGCTTCCTCTTCCGTCAATGCGGCGGAAGTTCGGCAGGAACCGGTCATTAGCATAGCTGTCAAGGACATGCCGCTGCGGGAATTTGTGGCGGAAGTCGAAAAGAAATGCAGTTATACCTTTTTTTACAGCGTTCAAGTACTTGAACAGGCGGGGAAGGTGACGGTCAATGCCGAAAACGCGCCCGTAAGCGAAGTCCTTGAAAAAGCATTGGCAGGAACTGGATGCACGTTCGAAGTGATCGGGAACAAGATTGCCATCAAAACGGATACGAGTTTGAAGCCGGCCGATGCAAATATTGCGGCGAAATCGCAGACGGTGACGGAACAAACTGCCGGCACCAAGGATATGCGCGTCGTGTCCGGAGTCGTGAGAGATTCTGAAGGGAAACCTCTTCCGGGAGTCGGTGTGCTCATTGTCGGAACAACGACTGGTGTCATTACTGACAATGACGGTGCATATTCCATCAAAGTAGCCGCAGGACAGGAATTGAAATTTAGTTCAATGGGCTACAAAGACGAAACTGTCAAGGTCGGCAGCAGGTCGGAAATCAGCGTGAGAATGATGGACGATGCGCAGGTGCTTGAATCTGTGGTCGTTACGGCGTTCGGTATGAAGAGGGATGAAAAATCGCTCGGATATGCTGCCACCAAGGTGGACGGCGGGAACTTTTCCAATGCCGCCACATCTTCCAACTGGGTAGGAGGACTGGCCGGCAAGGTTGCAGGTCTTGCCATTGACAGGACAAACTCCGGCCCGGGCGGATCAATGCGTGTGACATTGAGAGGCGAGTCGTCTGTAGATCTGGCCAACAACTCGGCATTGTTCGTCATCGACGGCGTACCTATGTTCAATACGTCCACATCATCTACCTCAGGCAGTGATGAGTCCACCTTTGCCATCGACTATGGTGACGGAACCAGTGATGTCAATCCTGATGACATTGAGAATATTACGGTGCTGAAAGGACCTGCCGCCACGGCGCTCTATGGCTCGAATGCCGCCAATGGCGCGATCATCATCACTACCAAATCCGGAGGAAACCAGGATGCGAAACTCAGCGTTTCATACAGCACGAATGTGATGTTCGAAACATTGACGACATCGCCGGAACTTCAGTATGAATATGGTCAGGGTACCAATTCCAACTATTACTACTATCTCAGAAGCGGTGACAATGTCAAGGGATTGGGCTATCATCCTGTACCGGATTATACCAGTACCGTGAGTCTGGAATCATGGGGCCCGCGGATGGACGGTTCATTGCAATATCAGTATTACGATGACAGGCTTTCAATCGGAGGCGCAAAAAATGAAGATGGTGATTTCCAGAGAACAGCGACTCCGTTCGTCAGTCACGGCGACTGGTTCAAGGATTATTTCAGGACTGCTTACGTGGTCAGCAATTCACTGTCGGTTTCTGGAAAAATCAGTGGAAAGAACTCCATCCGCGCGACATTCAGCGACACCCGTGGAGACATGATGGTTCCCAATACCGATTACAGCAAACAGTATGTTTCGCTCAGGACAAGCAACAAATTGTCCAACTGGATGACCGCCGAAACTTCCATAACTTACAAGAGACAGCAGTGTGACAATATCCCTACGTCTTCCGGTTATGGTTCTACCTCCGTCATGTACAGCCTTTGGACTTATGCTCCTAACGTGGATATGTCGTGGGTGAAGAATTATTGGCTTCCGGGAATGGAAAACCTCAAGCAGGACAATAGCCTTTCGGGCGGAAAGAACAATGCCTACTTCGTTGCAAACGAGTGTGTCAACACACAGCTGCGCAACAGGGTATATGGAAATGCCAAGTTCGACATGACCCTCTGCAAAGGCCTTACCCTCATGCTCCGTGGCGGCCTCGACATGAACCTGGACTTCCGTACGCAGCAGCAGGCGACCTCCACCCAGGCCAATCCGGACGGATGGTACCGTGAGCAGAACATTTCTTCAGTACAGCTTACGGGCGATTTTCTCCTGAAATATGACAGGGAACTCGGCGCTAATTTCCATTTTACCGGAAACTTCGGAGGAAATATCATCAACCAGAATTATCGCCGTCAGGCACAGACCGCGGATAAACTCAAGCAGGCAGCCGTATACTCTCTTGCCAACTCGCTTGGCGAAATCAAGGTGGACAATTACGGGTATAAGACCCAGACGAATTCACTCTACGCCCTTCTGCAGTTCTCATGGAAAAATGCCATTTTCCTGGATTTGACAGGGCGTAATGACTGGTCCAGCACATTGCCTTCAGAGAACAGGTCATATTTCTATCCGTCCGTGTCCACCAGCATTGCCCTTAATGACCTGCTGGATTTCGGCCGCACCAACGGCTTGGTCAACCTGATGAAAATCAGGGCGTCATGGGCACAGGTCGGTCATGACACGTCGGCGTACCGGATCGAGGATTACCTTGCAAGTACCAAATTCCCGGGCGGGGTGTCTCTCCCTACGGCGAAGTCAAACGGCCACCTGAAGCCGGAAATCGTCACGTCATGGGAAGTCGGCGCGGATATCAGGATGTTCAAGAACCGCCTGAGCCTGGATGTGGCGTACTATGACGGCAATTCGAAGAACCTCATCGCCAACATGCCGGTATCCTATGCTACCGGAGCGACCAGCGTTTATACCAATGCCGGTACTATCCGGAACTGGGGTGTGGAACTTACTGCCAACGGAACTCTGTGGAAAACCAGTTCAATGCAGCTGGACCTCGGTTTTAACTGGTCGATCAACAGGAACAAGGTCCTGTCGCTTGGTGACGGCATCGACTCGTGGATTGTCGCAAGATACTCTTCACATGCATTGATGACTGCTTATGAAGGCAGTTCTCTTACATCAATGTACGGTAAAGGTTACAAGCGTGCACCAGAAGGCTCATATGTGGTCAATGCTGACGGTACGATGCAGGACGTCTCAGGTATGGTGGTCCTCGACAAGCAGGGCAAGCCGCAGACAAATGAGGACTTGCAGTACATCGGTGACTGCAGCCCCAAGTGGAGAGGCGGATTCAATCTGTCGTTCCGCTGGAAAGATCTGAAAGCTTCCGTAAGTTTCGACGGCCAGTTCGGCGGACATGTGTTCTCTTACACGAATTGGATGCTGAATTACAGAGGAAAAGGTGTCGGCACGCTTGCCGGTCGTGAAGGCGGAATGATTGCCGAAGGCGTTGTCCTCCTGGATGACGGCAACTATAAGATCAATGATTATGCGATACCGCGCAATGATATTTCAGAATACTACCATTCTGCTTACAGCAATACCAATGCGGAGGCAAACTTCGTAAGTACCCAGTTCCTGAAACTGCGTGACGCAAGGATTGAATACGCATTGCCGAAGAAACTTCTCGCCAAGACGAAGGTGGTCCGCGGACTGTCCATAGCTGTCTATGGCAATAACCTTGTCTGCTGGAGCAAGTTCCCGGGATGGGATCCGGAAGGCGTCTCCATGAGAGGCAGCGCGATTATTCCGGGCTTTGAGATTCTTCAGATGCCATCTGGCTCGCAATATGGCGCAAGCCTGAAAATAACATTCTAATTGACTGTGAACATGAATAGAATTTTCAGATATGTTGCAGCGGCTGCAATACTTCTTACAGCTTGCTCCAAATTCGGCGATATGAACAAGAATCCGTATGCGCTCTACGACGCCCCTGCGGAATCCTTTGTCCAACCTATCCTGTACAATACGGAATATACTCTGGTCTCCAGGTCATATGACCTCCTGTCGGAACTCATGCAATACAGCGTCAATTACAATACCGAGGTGACGTCCCAGATGAATTACAATTATTCCATTACGGAGTCTGTGGACGCTTCCATCTGGCTCGGACTTTATCCTCAGGCCGGCAATGCAGAATACATGTTGCACCAGGCGGAGAAGGAAGACAACCCGGCGATGAAGGGAGTTGCATTGATACTCAAGACATTGGTGATGTCCAATATCGTGGATGCCTACGGCAATGTCCCTTATTTCGATGCCCTCAAAATCGCTCTCCAGAAGGACACCCTGAACTATACGACCAGATATGATGACATGAAGCTCATCTATGCCGACATGTTCGCCCTGCTGGAAGATGCCAATGCCGCATTCGTGAAAGCGGAAGAACTCAAGAATTCCGGTGAGATTCCGCAGACTGACTTCAGCGCACTATGTGACTATATGTATGAAGGCAATGTGGAAAAATGGCGTCGTCTCGGCAATTCCCTCTATCTGCGTCTGCTTATGCGTGCGGCAATGAAAGTTGAGGAAGAAGGCGGCGTGATGGACATGAGCGGAACAGAACATCCTGACTTCAGCATTGTCAACAAGATAGCGGAACTTTACGATTGCTTCAATTCCGGCAGTGGGGATTATCCTCTTATGCGAGATCGGAAAGATGCTGCCGTAGTAGGGTTCAGTAAGAACAACTCTGCACTCTATACGCCGTTCTATGCTGTCACATCAGGGAACTGGAACAGCGTAATCGCTTGTGAGACATTGGTCAACGAGATGTATAACGCTAAGAAAGGACTTGCAGACCCTCGTTACTATTACTATTTCACGAAACCTCTTGGCGCTCCGACGCAGCTGTTCAAGAGCAATCTGGACGCTTTTCTGGCGAAGAATGTTTCTGCTGCCGGAAACTCCAAGGTCGGAAGATATCCGAACGGCAATTCGGGCCAGATAGGAAATCTCAAGAATGCTGACCGTTATGCGCTTATGAATTATTCCGAGCTGCTGTTCATTTTCGCGGAAGCCGGTCAGAGAGGTTGGCTGAATATCAGTTATCCGGTCGTGAAGAAGCTCTACCTTGAAGCCGTTACCGAATCGGCCCTCGAATGGAACACGACGGAATCAGCAGGAAGTGAGGACATGACGAAATTCATAGGAATCCTGTCCGATGAAATCGAAGCGGACAATGCCCTGGAGAAGATTCTTACACAAAAGTGGGTTTCAATGTTCTGGGTAGGCATCGAGTCCTGGTGTGACTACAGGCGTACCGGATATCCTGTCCTCAAGACCAATGGTGAGGCTGCGGACAACAATTACATCCTGCCGACCCGCCTGAGATATCCTGCCGATGAGAAATACCGTAATCCTGTTACATATCAGGAGGCTCTGGACAACTGGCTTGGCGGTACCAACAATATGCGTACGGATGTCTGGTGGGCATCGACCGCTGAAAGCCGCAATACCAGGTTGCGTGGTAGAAAATAATTGAAAAACATGAGATTTATGAAACAATATATTAGACTGTTGCCGCTGCTGTTGTCGGTTTTCATTGCCGGTTGTTCTGAAGAACAGCCTGATGACACTGGCGCGGATGTAAAGAGTATCGAAGTCAGCTACTCTTATGGCGGCGCGGAAGTGAAAGCTCTTCCGTTCAATTCTTCAAGCCGCAGCGTGCGTGTAGATGTGAAGGTGAACAATCAGGACATTTGGTGGAATGTCGAATCTGACGCCAGCTGGTGCAAGGTGTTTGATGAGCAGCATCGCGGAGACGGCGGATTCACATTGAACATATTGGCAAACGATGACTATTCTGACCGTGAGCCGGCTACGCTTACGTTCGTTTCCGGTCAGTTCAGAGGATATACGATGCAGGTTTCACAGACGGGCAATGTGTTCATTGTAAACAAGTTGTTTGCAGTGGGGCCGCGCTCTGCCGGAACCGAAGAAGTAGAAGTCTCGGTGAAGGAAGGAGTCGAATGGGACATTGTCAACAGTGATTGGATTACTGCTGTCAAGGAAGGCTCTCCGGTATCGGAAGGCGGCGTGACCAAGACGCGCGTTTCCGTAAGGTGGAACGAAAACACCTCTGCAGCCCGTTTCGGTTCCATAGGATTCAAGAGGTCTTCTTTCAAGGATGCTGATTCCCAGTTCAGCGTGTTCCAGTTCGGAAATGAATTGACCTATGATGAATCGGGCGACATCATGCTTCCTGCGAAGGAATGTCCGGCTGTCGCCGTAAAGGTCCCGTCTTCCGGTGTCAATGGCGTGGTCCTGCCGGAATGGATAACTTATACTACCGAAGCCAATGCCGACAATACCATAACGTACAATCTTACATTTGAGGACAATCCTAGTGATACCAGGACCATCCGCAATTCAAAGGTGTTTTTCGATATTGCGGACAAGGATTCGGATGTGGTCCTTCCTGTCATCAAGCAGGACTACTATACCGTGCATGGCATCACTACTGCTGACGGATTGAAATTGTTCGCCAAGACGGTGAACGAAGGCGGAGATGTCAGCGAGTGGCAGAAAGACGGAAAGACGATATTGCTGAACAACATTGACATGTCGGCATTGACGGGAGAATGGACTCCGATAGGAACTGCTGACAAGCCTTTTGCCGGTATTTTCGACGGTCGTTACAGGAAGATTCTGAATATGAAGTCTTCTTCGCCGTTGTTCGGAACTTGCGAGGGCGCGCAATTGTCCAACATCATCATCGACGAGTCTTCGGAATTCAATGTTCGGGGCGAATATTTGACGGAATGCGTGGCTGCCCCTCTGGCAGGAAAGCTTACGGATTGCAAAGTCTCCGAGTGTACCAACAATGCTTCCGTCCTTATGGAAGCGTCCACGCTCAATGAGGCGACTGTGGCTTATGTCTCAGGTCTCGTAGGCGTAACGGCTGGTAATACAACTGTCTATAAATCAGAAAATAACGGTAGCGTTACAGCATCTGGCAAATGCAAGACGGCCAAGGCCCAGGGCACATTTTACGTCGGAGGCATTGTCGCCATGAACGGGGGAACCATTGACGGATGTACCAATAACGGTGCTGTTTCGGATGCGGCCGTTTCTTACAATCATTCACTCGCAGGAGTCGCTGCCGCCAATTCCGGAGCTGTCCGGTCTTCCAAGAACTGCGGACGTGTTTCAGTGGCGGCCGTGCGTGCCGTGGATTCGCAGAACGATGTTTCCCGTTATATCAACATGGGAGGTATCGCAGGATACAATATGGAAGACGGAAAGATTGCAGGGTGTACCAACGATGCTGCCCTGGCTTCGGCTTCCGATGTGAAATTGCAGCGTGTCGGCGGCGTGGCCGGATATCTTGAGAGTGCCCAGGTTTCCAAGAATATCAATACTGCCAATGGAAAATGTGACATAACTGGAACATCTACTGATTCCAGAGGTGCCCGTCAGCTTTCTCTCGGCGGTTTGTATGGTGAAATGACATGTGGTGCCACGCTCGATTTTTCCGGAGACGGGAAATGCTCCGCAGGACCGTTGACCGTTTCCGATTATGAAGCGTCCGCTGATCATGTCATCATCTATGTCGGAGGCATGGTCGGACATGCGGGTCTGGCTGATGATGTCTCAATCTCGCATCCTGAATGGAATGGGACCATTACGATGAACTTGAAAAACAACAAGTTCGCCGGCTATGTCCTCGGTGTGGGCGGTGTGATCGGCGGTGCCGGAGTGTTTGAAAAAGAAAGAGTCGCGGGAGGTCACCTTACGGTGGAAGATGCTTCCGTTGGCGGAATCGTAAACATCATGGCAAATAAGAATTATGCGATGAGCCATAAATTTGCAGGAATCGGCGGCGTGTCAGGTTTTGTTTCTACAGGCGGAGTTTCGTTCCGGAGATGCACGAGTGAGACCAAGATTCTCCAGCCGGATTATTGCGGCAAATCCAACGGATGTGCCCAGCATGTGGGCGGTATCGCCGGTATCGTAATGGGCGGCGATTCGGAAATCACCGATTGCCACAATACCGGTGAAATCGACAACGAGCACTATAACAACAATCCGTGGACTGGAACTAATATGCAAAGCGGATCCACGGCAGGAATTATCGGAGCGTATGCGTATGACAATGATTATAAGGCATCAATCAAGATTTCCGGATGCACAAATTCAGCTTCCGTCAAGTCCTACAGGGGCATGGCCGGCGGTATCGCAGGATATCTTCGCAATGCCGAAGTGTCGGACTGCCGCAATACCGGTACGATGGCAAACGGTGCCCGCTCTTATGTCGGCGGTATCATAGGAATTGCGGACAACTCGTCCGTTTCCGGCTGTACAGCCATATGTAAGGTCGGCGGATCTTCTGCCGGTTCAGAAATTTATAGCGGAGGCGGAATCGTGGGCATACTTTGGACAGGCTCAAGTTGTGACAAATGTGCGTATTTCGGTGACATTACCAGTCTTACGACAAAGGCTGGCGAGACTTCCGGAAGTGTCGCCGGTTCTACCGCTGGAGGCACGAAAATTACCGGGTGCAAGTTTGGAGGAACTGTTCTGGGCAGCACTGTAACAGAATCCAATTATTCCTCATTTGTGGCCGGTGACAGCAATGCCGCTGTTTCTTCTTGCGTTTATTGGAATGGAAAATAATTGGCTATGAAAAACTGGATACTGATGCTCCTGCTGCTTGCGGGAGCTTGGTCTTGTTCTCCGTCATCATCTTCTCCTGACAATCCCGGAGAAGATGAGGGGGAGATAACCGTGACGGGAATAATTTATGACGACAGCGCGAAACCATTGGCTGATGTCCTTGTGTCGGATGGTTATATATTTGCGAAAACCGGCGCCGACGGCCGTTTCTCACTGGAGAGCGATTTGAACAAGGCCAAATTCGTCTATATGGTCCAGCCTTCCGGGTATCAGGCCCCTGTCGAATCGGGACAATCAATGTTCTGGAAACGGCTGGGCAAAGGCGATGCGCAGAAAATCAATGGAGTATATCAGCTCAGGTTTACATTGGACAAGATCAAATCCGATGCGGACAAGTTCTCGATGGTCATTGCCGGAGACCCGCAGCCGCGTGCGCGTACTGCCGGTTATGACAAATTCGCCTATCATTCACTTGACTGCAATGAAGATATGTGGAAAGATATGAGCGAGTATACTTCATCTTTGGGCGGGCATCAGGTCTTCGGAATAATGCTAGGTGACCTCGTGCATGAGAACATGTCCCTATATCCGGATTATTGCAACGGGCTTGCACGGCTGAATTGCGCCGTGTACAGTGTCATCGGAAATCATGACAATGACCCGTCTGCCGCCGATGACGAAGCCGGTGCGGCCTATTTCGAGAACTATCTGGGCCCGAGGAATTATTCCTTCAATGCCGGAAAGTTCCATATCGTCGTGGTGGATAACCTGATAATGCAGCTGAATTCGTCGAGACAGCTTAAAGATTATGACCAGGGGCTTACTGACGATATCTGGAAATGGCTGCAGAAAGACCTTTCATATGTGGATTATTCGACACCGGTCATCATCTGCTCGCATTCCCCGATGTTCATGCTCTCGTCTGGCGGTGACAGGTCCCTGTCCGCGGCTACACGTCACGGGGCGGACTATGCCCTGTTGCTTTCCAAATACAAGAAGGTATATGCCTGGGCCGGGCACATGCATGCCGCGTTCAACTATGTGTATGGCCCGTCTTCAAAATATCCGGGGATAGAGGCACATACAGTGTCCAGGGTTACCGGCTCATTGTGGGTGAACGAGTGGCTGAGTGAAGACGGAACCCCGAGGGGATATGTCGTGGCGGACGTGGACGGCGAAAACTTGACATGGAAGTTCAAGCCGATTGCCTATCAGACCGCGAAGGCGGTCGGTGAGGTCCCGGCCTATACGCTGCGCGACTATACCTTGACCTCGGACGGCGTCGCCATGCGCAACGGAAGAAAATTGGACGAAACCTATCAGCTTCGCGCCTATCCGCGCGGGACTTATGGCGACAACTATGTTTATGCCAATGTCTTCATGTATGATGAGGCATGGGGCAAGGTGAAATTCACTTCATCGAAGAGCGGCCCGGTGATCATGACCAAGGTCTCTGAAAAGACCAAGAAATATGATGCCGCCTACAAGGAAGTGTTTGATTTCTATAAATCGGCCGGTTCTGCGTTAAGTTCATCATCTGATTTCGTGCTTTTCAACAAGTCCGGTGAAGTGGCCAATCCTGTGCCGCACCTCTTCAGATGCTACTCTTCTGCGGAATCCGATTCCGGAACCGTCACGGTAACAGACCGTTTCGGCAATGAATATTCTACGACAGTGTCATGGTAATGGTGAATCATATGAAAAAGACAATATCTATCATCCTGTTGCTTCTTTGGGCGGTTGCGGCTTATGCCGAAGGCATCGGGACTTATAAGGATCTTCTGGAGTTTGCAGCTGCAAGCAACTCCGGACAAAACATTGACAAATGGAAAGATGCCGACGGCGTCATTTGTCTTACGGCAGACATTGACATGTCGAAAGTGAAGAAGTTCGACGGTGTGAAATCGTTTGGCGGAGTTTTCGACGGATGCGGGTTCTCCATTATGAATTGGAAAGCCCAGAGGGGACTGTTCGGACAGATAGCGGAAGGCGGCATTGTCAGAAATCTGAAGATTGACGCGTCCTGTTCAATGAAAGTTCCCAATGGAACTGTCGAATATCATGTCGGATTCATTGCAGATGAGAATGGAGGAATCCTGGAAAACTGCGAGAATCACGGCAGCATCAGCCATCGTTCCGGCTTTACGGAGAAAGACGTGTATGTCGGAGGTGTCGCCGGCATAAACAAAGCATCCATTCTTCGCTGCCGTAATTATGGAAACATCGATTCCCGAAGCGCATCAGTCAGCCAAAAGGGAGAAATATCCGCACATATCGGAGGAATTGCCGGTGGCGGATACCTGAAGACTTTCATGTGCCCGGTTTTCGCCTGGTGTGAAAACTATGGACAAATACGCTTTGAGGGGGATTTTCCGGCATGCAACCTGGGTGGCATTGTGGGCAATGGTTTCAAGGTCCCCGTGAAATACAGTATCAACAGGGGGACTGTCACGGCGGTAACTGTGCAAGGAGAGCCTGGAAATGATGCAATGATTCCTCAGATACGTGTAGGTGGTGTTGCCGGAATGACTAAAGGCGACATTATGGGATGTGACAATTTCGGAGAAGTCTCATCTTCAGGCACGCATTGGCCTGTAGTCGGCGGTATCTGTGGAATGCCTCACGCGGCCATCGTGATAGGGGATTGCGTGAATTATGGAATTGTCCGCATTACGAATGATTCTCCCGGCTGCGTAGGCGGCATTGCCGGTTCCATAAACAGGCCGGTGCATGTGAGAGGTTGCGTGAATCGTGGAGATATAACTTTTGGAGGATTCAGTCCTGACAGACGTTCTGCCTGTGGCGGTATCGCCGGCTCAGTCACGGTCAAGCGAGATGCCAAAGAAGGCGCGTATGTCCGTAATTGCCTGAATTACGGCAATGTTGCCGGCGGCTCCGGTTCGAACAAATATGAAAACAGCGACAATGCAATCCATACGGGAGGCATTACGGGATGGATATCAGGTTCCGATCTGGCTGTCGTGATGCTTAAGGATTGCACCAATTATGGAAAGGTGACATCTGACGGCGGCAGATGCGGAAATATTTCCGGTGCATGTGTCAAAGTCCAGACAGGAGGGCAATACCCGGACGATTGGGCGGAGGCGGCTGAACCGATGTCCGACGGCAGCAATGTGTTCGGACGTGTTACGGATGTGACAGGAAAGGCTGTCGCCGGTGTGGTGGTCAGCGATGGCTTCCAAAGTGTCCAGACAGACGGATATGGTTATTATTCCATGAAGAGCGACTTGTCTGCGGTCAGATTCGTCCAAATCTCGTTCCCTGCTGAATATGAAATCAATGCCGTGGACGGAAAGCCTTGCGGATACAAGCGCGTGGCAAGATATCAGAAGGCCGTCATGGCGGACTTCGTGCTGACGCCCCGAAAGTCACCTTCGGACAAATATACGATGCTTATGATTGCCGACCCTCAGATGAGACCGTTCGGCGTCGACAATTCGGCGGAGGCCTACAAGAATTCCGTTATTCCTGATGCAGAAGCGTTCCGGCAGCAGTGCGGTGACGAATGTTATTCAATAGAACTTGGCGACCTGGTTTATAATTTCATGACTGCTTATGACGATTATATGGATATCACTGCAGGACTGAAATGTCCGACATTCAATGTGATGGGCAACCATGACTATGACCAGACCACAATGTATGACTCTGAACTGGGTGCCGTTTATTTCGAAACGTATGTGGGCCCTCAGAATTATTCGTTCAATATCGGGAAGGTCCATTACGTGGTTCTCAATGACATAGTTTACAGCAGGGCTTCTGCCAAGGATACCTACCGCTCCGGCTTGGAAGAACAATCATTGAAATGGCTGGAAGGCGACTTGGCTTTCGTGTCTCATGATACGCCTCTTGTGGTATGTGCACATTCGCAGATGTTCAAGAAACGTTCGAGCCATTCTTCACACAACCTGAATTATACAAGTTATAAGGAACTTATATCCCGTTATTCCAAGGTTTATTCATGGGCTGGTCACAATCACGAGAATTACTATTATGACTATGCCGGAAAAGAGTTGGGCCTGGACAATATATCATGTATCACGGTGTCTCGTTCTACCGGGGCGCTCAGATTGAACAAGTACCTGAACAATGACGGTACGCCTCAAGGATATATGGTAATGGAGGTCGATGGCGATTCTTTCCGCTGGTATTATAAATCTGTCGGCAGGAATGGCAATTGGCAGATGAAAGTCTATCCGCCACGCCGCACCGACGGAGCGAGGATCGTTGCGAACATCTGGAATTACGGTGATGGCTGGAGCAATGTCGAGTGGTGGGAGAACGGCAAGAAGGTGGCCGACATGAGCCGGACCGAAATGGAAGACCCAGATTATGTGGATATCTTCGCCGAGGTCAAGAATCCTACGACACGGAAGTATTGCGCACCGCTCAAGAGCCACAACATGTTCGAGGTGATGCCGTCCGACAATGTCCGTTCAGGTGAAGTCCATGTCACGGACAATTTCGGTGTGACCTACATCTCCGAAATTGAGTGGTAATTCAGTAAACCGTCCGGAAAACTGGTGCTTTTTCCGGACGGACTGCTAAAATTATTTGCATTGAAAAAAATAATTAGTACTTTTACGCGACAAACGAACTTAAAGATATGACTCAGGCTAGGTTAGAATTCGTCGGGGTGCTTCTGTGCACTTTGGTGGTGACGGTGGGCTGTGGAAGAGAGAAGGATTTGGAATGTGACGGTGGCTCTTCTGAAACCAAGATTGTCAACAATAGGACTTCATCGGAGGAAGGTGTGCTTCTTCTGGAGTTTTCGGACGCACAGAACGTGCCGTCAGAAATGGAGGTGTCGGGAGACACCGGATGCAATATCCGTCTCGAACCCCTTTTCGAAGGCGTTGAGGACAAGAACCTTGAAAGATGGTATGTCGCCAGATTCTCTTCGGAAATTTCCTCTGAACGTGTGGCCGCGGAATTGGCCGGGCGTGACGATATCACCAAGATACAATACAACAAAATCATCAGGAAGGCACCGGGCGAAGTTTCGGCCTGTGTCGAGGAAGATGTTCCTGTAAGGACCAAGGCCACGCCGGTTCAGACGGCCGTGTTCAATGATCCTGGCCTTGCTGACCAATGGCATCTTGTCAATACCGGAAATACCAACAGGTGCAAGACAGCTGTAGAAGGAGCCGACGTGTCCGTGAAAGACGCGTGGAGGCTTACCGGGGGCGACCCGTCCATTATTGTGGCGGTGATTGACGAAGGTGTCATGTACTCTCATCCGGACCTTGCGGAAAACATGTGGACCAATGAAGCGGAACTGAACGGCACTCCGGGAAAGGACGATGACGGAAACGGATACATTGACGATATACATGGATTCAACTTCGTCACCAACAAGGGCGAAATCACATGGACCGACAAGAAAGACATCGGACACGGAACCCATGTCGCAGGTACTGTAGCGGCCGTAAACAACAATGGCATAGGCGTTTCCAGTGTGGCCGGCGGTACTGGGAACCATGACGGCGTGAAGATAATGTCATGCCAGATATGGGTGGGAGACCAGTCCTCAAGCGAGGCGGTGGCACGCGCATTCCGATATGCCGCAGACAACGGAGCCAGCATTGCGCAATGCTCTTTCGGGGACGATGCCGGAGCATATATGACCGATGATGAATTCAAAAGGAAATGCAGTGTGGAATATGCTGCCATCCAATACTTTCTGGACAAGAAAAAGTGTAACAGCAACGCCGTGGACGGCAATATCATCGTCTTTTCCGCAGGCAACAACGGCCTTAAAATAAGCAGTTATCCTGGAGCCCTCAAGGAAGTGATTTCCGTGACATCTTTCGGCCCCGGATTCCAGCCGGCAGGATATACCAACTACGGAACAGGCTGTAACATAGCCGCTCCGGGTGGTGACTACTATGTCGGGAGACCGGGCTACAACACGAAATGCGAGGTCTACTCCACGATTCCTGGAGCGAATTATGAAGGCGGCTACGGCTGGATGGAAGGCACGTCGATGGCCACGCCTCATGTCAGCGGCGTCGTCGCATTGGGCCTCGCCTACGCCCGCAAGCTCGGTCTGAAATTCACCAGAGAAGAATTCATATCAATGTTGCTGACCTCGGTAAACAGCATTGACAGCTACTTTACCGGCACCAAGAAGAAAGATGAAACCGGCGACATGGACCTGTCCTGGTATGTCGGCAAAATGGGCACCGGGGCTGTCGACGCGTGGAAACTGCTGATGAACATAGAGGGGACGCCAAGCTATCAAGTCGCTGTAGGACAATCGACTATAGACCTGACTGATGTCTTGGGCGCACCTGCCGCGGTACTGAAGAATTTCTCCGTGGAAATGGATGACGACACCAGGTCATCTCTCGGGGTGACAGGAGAATTGAAGGTTGACGGCAGCAAATTGTCGGTCAGCTGCACCAAGACAGGCTCCGGTTATCTGACCATACATGCCGAATCTGAAGGCATGCCGGTTACGCGAAAAATTTCGGTCATCTGCAGACCGGTCGTTTCCGGCAACGGAGGCTGGTTGTAATCGACGAAAAGTTACCAATATAACGAACAAATGCAAATGAATCATTCAAACCTTTTTTCAATGACCTTTGCAGTATTGCTGGCGATGACGTTGACTGTATTTACAGCGACTGCCCAGAATATAAAGGTCAAAGGAACGGTGGCAGATGCGTCCGGTGAACCAATCATCGGCGCCACCGTGATTGTGGAGGGCACTAAAACCGGCACTTCCACAGGAGCAGACGGAGGCTTCTCCATTTCTGTTCCGCCTGATGCGACATTGACTTTCGCTATCCTTGGCTACAAGACCCATAGTGAGAAAGTCGCGGGCAGGACAAACCTTATCGTAACATTGGAAAGCGATGCGGAATATCTGGAAGAAACTATAGTGATAGGTTATGGCTCAGGCCAGAAAATCGGCAATATCGTCGGTTCCGTCACTACAGTTTCATCGAAAGACATTGCCTCCAGCCCGTCATCCAACATCGGTGACGCATTGCAGGGAAAAGTCGCAGGTCTCCAGATTTTCAACACCTCGGGAGAGCCGCAGAGCACGGTCAGCATCAGGCTCCGTGGCGTATCATCATTGAACCTCAGCAACGCGCCGCTGTACATCCTGGATGGCGTGCCGGTAAGTTCCGACGTGTTCTCCAGCATGAACCCGCAGGATATCGAGAATATTTCCATATTGAAAGACGCCTCATCCACAGCAATTTACGGCTCACGTGCAGCCAACGGCGTCATCGTCGTGACTACCAAGAAGGGCCAGAAGGGCGAAAAGCCGACGGTCTCCGTCCGCGCGCAGGCTGGAGTGTCAATGCTGACGAACTACAATATGGACATGATGAACTCCGCGCAACTGCTTGAGTTCGAGCAACTTTGCGTTCCGTCATTGAAAACCGACCCGGCCTTCATCGCGAAGAAGAACTTCATCCTCGGAAACAATATCAATTTCGACTGGACAGACTATCTTTTCGACAAGACGGCGCCGATCGTACAGGGAGATGCTTCTTTCAGGGGAGCCACTGACAAGACAAACTACTATGTGTCATTCGGTTACTCAAGCGAGGAAGGAACTGCCAAATCGAATTCCGGTTCCGACAGATACACCCTCAGGTCCAATTTGGACATCCAGATGGCCAAATGGTTCAAGTTCGGTGCGAATCTGGCATTGAGCTTCACGAAATACCAGACCATCGTGACCGGATGGTATACCGAGTCTCCTATCCTTCAGGCAGTTACCGGCATCCCTTACTATACGCCATATCAGCTCGTATATAATGAGGACGGTACATTCTCCTATGGAGATGTCTACCAGGTCTATCCATGGAACAATGACATTGACCTGAACGAGTATTATAAGAAGAACACCAACAACCGTCAGGCGGTGAATCTGATGGGACAGACATATTTCCTGTTCACTCCGGTCAAAGGCTTGAATATCAGGCTCCAGCAGGCGATTGACGCGTTCGACTATACCAATGAATCCATTTACTTGCCGTCATACACGCCGTCCTCGGCGAGGGGTACCAATGCCCAGGCATTCCAGCGTTACAGCCAGTTGTCCTCGACCAATACCATTGAGTATAAGAACAACATTGCGAACAAGCATTTCTTCACAGCCCTTCTCGGTCATGAATCTTTCGTGAAGACTGAAAAGACCTTCAGCATGACAGGAACGGGACTGACTGATGACAGGCTTGTGTCAATCGGCTCCACCACCAGCATTGACTCATGGGGCGGCGGAACGATGGAATGTGCATTCAACTCATTCTTCCTCAATCTGAACTACGATTATACCGGAAAGTATTTCGTGGATGCGTCTGTCCGTACTGACGGTTCTTCGCTTTTCGGCAAGAACCACAGATATGCGACTTTCTATTCTGTCGGCGCGATGTGGAAGATCAAGAACGAACCATTCCTGAAAAACGTGTCATGGATCGATGAATTGAACATGAACCTCAGCTACGGTACGACAGGAAACTCCGGACTGAGCGAATGGTATGCGTCGCTCGGACTGGTCGGCTCAGGTCCAAAGTACAACGGCAATGCCGGCTGGGCCATCTCGCAGATTCCTAACAGCGACCTCACCTGGGAGACCGTGGGAACCCTGAACTACAGGATTTCCGGTCGCGTGTTCGACCGCGTTTCTTTCGGCGTGGAATTCTACAACAAGCAGTCCAAGAACCTGCTCATGGAGATTCCATATTCCGCAACTACCGGACACTCAAGCGGTTGGGGCAATGTGGCCTCCATGGTGAACAGGGGTGTGGACCTGGAATTGAACTTCGACTTCATCCATTCGAAGAACGTTTACTGGGGAGCTTCAGTGAATGTGAACTACAACAACAATGAAATCACCAAGCTCTACCAGGGCCTCGATGAGATTTCTTTCCCGGAATACTCCCTCAAATATCAGGTGGGCTATTCTTCATCACTGGTCTATACCCAGGTCCGTGCAGGTGTCGATCCTGAAGACGGTTCTCCGATGTGGTACGACCTGAACGGCAACCTTACCAAGACATACAGCGATGACATCATGCAGTTCTGCGGTCTTGACACCAATGCCAAATGGTCCGGCGGTTTCTCCACGAACTTCTCATGGAAAGGCCTGGGAATCAATGCTGATTTTTCATTCATCGGCAAGCGTTATGTCTTCCTGAACGAGCGTTACTATACGATGAACCCGCAGACCGTCCTGTTCACCAGCAACTTCGAGACGAAGATGCTCAACATCTGGACACACCCGGGACAGCAGACGGACATCCCTAAGTACGGAACGCCGTTCTATCACGACACATCCAGGTTCTCCAATGCGGCTTTCCTGAGGCTCAAGAACCTTTCCGTAAGCTACAGCCTTCCTAAGAAGATTCTGGAACCGACGAAGATCCTTTCCGGTGTCAAGGTTTATGTGACGGGCCGAAACCTTCTGACAGTCACTGACTTCGAAGGATATGACCCGGAGGTCGGCTATTCCAATGCTACCAGCGGAATGTACCCTAACTCCCGTCAGATAGTAGGTGGAATCGAAATTACCTTCTAATTATCAAGAGACAATGAAAATGAGCAAAACATATTTGAAAGTTATTCTTGCATCGGTTCTTGCTGTTTGCCAGGTGTCATGTGACCTTAACAAATATCCTGACGATGCCATCAATACCGACGAGTCGATGGAAAGTCTGGCTGACTGTCAGTCATTTCTGAACGGACTTTACTCCGGCATGAAATATTGCTTTACGGGTGCGTTTGTCTATATCCCTGAACTTCAGGCTGATACTTTCCATGCGGTCAAGAACTTCGGTAACTTCAGCGGTGATTTCTATTCCTACAGCGTGACAGCAGGCAACACTTCTGCCAATGACGCATGGTACGGCCTCTACGGTTATATCGGCAATGCGAACTTCCTCATTGACGGTACACGGAAACTTCTGGAAAGGGGAACATTGTCGGAAAGTGACGCTGAAGCCGTAAAGGAGATTTACGGCGAAGCTTCCTATATCAGGGCTCACCTGTATTATCTGCTTGCGCAATTCTTCTGCGAGGACTACGACCCGTCCACATGTTCTGATGTCATGGGAGTTCCGGTGGTTACCAAATATGATCCTACAGGAGACTCCAAGAAATATCCGGGCCGCCCGTCCCTTGAAGCCACTTATGCGCAGATTCTCTCCGATATAGCTGTGGCTGAGGAATATGTAAAGAGGGAAGGCGTGCAGAACTCCGCTTACGTGACCAAGGATGTCGTAACTGCATTCAAGGCCCGCGTGGCACTGGTGATGCATGATTATGACACCGCGCTCATCTCCGCCAAGTCACTTATCGACGGAGAACACTACACTGTATGCACGGATGCGGCCAAGTTCGCTGACGGATGGAAGAACGACAACCTTACCGAAACCATCTGGCAGGTAGCGATGACCGGTCCTGACGATACCGGCAACTCTTTCAGGTACTTCATCTACAACAACTCCGGTGTGGTAGGCGAGGACAATCCTCAGTACATACCTGAAGACTGGGTGCTCAAACTCTATGACCAGTCGAAAGACATCAGGTACTCCAGCTGGTTCAGCACCAGAGACATATCCACTCCGGTCCAGGGCCGCATGACACTCATGGTGAAATATCCGGGCAACCCGAAGCTGTACAGCAGCGTCACCAACTACGTGAACATGCCGAAGGTCTTCAGACTTCCGGAAATGTACCTCATTGCAGCGGAAGCTGCCGCCAACAAGGCCGGTCAGGAAGCTGTCGCTTCTTATTATCTCAATGCATTGAAAGCCAAGAGAATAAGCGGATGGGTAGACGTGGATTATTCCGGTGCGTCACTTACCAACGCGATTCGCGACGAAAGAGTCAGGGAACTCTTCTGCGAAGGCCAGAGACTGAGCGACCTCAAGAGATGGCACATAGGCTTCTCACGTTCAGCCGGACAGGACCCTTCATTGGTGATGCCGGGCGACAAATATGCAGGAGCCGTCAGGCCTGCCGATGACCCGTTCTTCCTGTGGCCAATCCCGACGGCAGAAATGGAGGCCAACCCTCAGATGAAACAGAATCCGGCATATACGAACTAAAATTAGCATTAACGAAATGAACAAATTCAGATATATATCAGTTGTAGCCGCGTTCGCCATGGCTGTGTCAGGATCAATATCCTGCTCCAATGAGAACAAGGACGCCGGCGACATCAGCATCGGATTCGGCCAGGATACCTATAAATTCAAGGAGGGTGCCGGTCTGAGCAAGATACAGATCAATGTTGCCGGTGACGGAAACTCCTATCCGGTGACTTTCGATGTGGAGGCGAAACTTGTTTCCGAGGAAGGTGCCGATGTGAATGATGTCATTCACTTTACGCAGTCCAAAGGGTTGAAAGTCAAGGGTAAGGACATTGCTCCGGTGTACCTGGAATTTACGGTCAAGGACAATGACGTGATAAACGAGACCCGCGAAATCGAACTTTCCATCACCAATGTGAAGGGCGCCAAGGTGGCTCTGGAAAAGGCTACGTTGGAAATCAGGGACAATGACAACAATCCTTATGACAAGCTCATGGGAGACTGGACTGCGACTGCTACTGATTATGGCGGAAACAAGGTTTCATTCCCTGTCAATATCAGCGGCGGTTTCACCGAATCTGACATTGCAAGCAACGAAGGACGTGTCCTCGTATGCTGGGGATTCGGCGACTACCAGCGTGAGTTCTCTACCGCCAACCCGCCGAAGCAGCCTGTCTGGTACATGAACTTCGATGAGGACGCACATGCACTGTATGTACAGACTAATACTCTGATGGCCAATGTGTTCAAATTCTCCGACGTAGATTACGATGTCATCATCAGATGCTGCACCATACAGCCTGGCAACTCCATCAGTCTCCAGACACCGCTTGAAGGATCATGGAGCGCCGATATGAATACCATCACGTTCCAGCAGGGCGGTTATGGTCTTACTGCAGCAATCTTCAACACCCAGGGTGAATTCTCAGGTGATGTATGGATGATTTTCACAAACATTGTATTGACCCGTAATAAGTAGTATGACGATGAAACTTTATAAGAAAATATTGATGTCGGTTCTCATTCCGTTGCTGGCGGCTTCATGCTCCGATGACGGATTGAGCACGCAGAATGCAGGAAAGGAAAAGCCTGTCGTCACCATTGAGCCGAGCAATTCCAACAACTACCTGATGACATTCACATTGTCAGTGGATTTCAATGCGGCCCAGTTCGGATATGTGATTCTGGATGGAAGCAGCACGGTAGTTCCTGCTGCCCAGGACATTGTAATGGACAATGTCGGAACGGCACTTCAGAGCGGAGTCTTCGATGCTCTCGACAAGGTGAAGACCAGGGTCGAGTTCGAGTGCGAACCTGCTCATGAATACAAGATTTACGCAGCGGCGATTTCCGAGACCGGACTCCTCAGCAAACTTGCCGAGAAGACGATCAAGGTGAACGATACCGAAATTCCGTCCATCGTCAAATCGTCCGTGTCCGGAACCACCCTCATCCTGGAGTATTCCGAGGATGTCGTGGTGAACAAGGAAAGCTACGCCACCATACAATATGTAAAGTGGGGCACGATGGAGGTTACCACGAAAAAGGACCTTCCGCTCGAATACATCTCCGTCGAAGGCAATGTCGTCACTTTCAATTGCCCTAAACCTGCCAACGGCGCCGGCTATCTGGTCAGCTTTCCGCAGGGATTGTTCATGGACTTGAGCGGCAACAAGGCTTACGGCGTAAACTCTTCCTTCGACACCTCGACCTATCGGTACAAGAATCTCGGCTGGGGTGATGCGGCAGTGGATTTCGCCGTGGAATCATCATATTTCAAGGATGCTCCTGCTTCTACATGGAAGAATGACGATGCGTCTGTAGAGATTGTCTTCCCGTTCGACATTTACAAGAACACCCATCTCAGCAATACCGTCAGCGTCGTCTACAAGGACAATTCCGGTATGGAGTATTGCTATGCAGACTACGATGTTGCAGAAGACAAGAGGACTGTAAAAGTTAAGATTCCTCATGCTCCGAAGGCGATTTTCGATATAAAGATGGATCGCGGAGCCGTTTATGACGAGTGGGGAAATGTCAATGCCGTATTCGAGACGGGAGCCGAAAGCTACAGGTACTCAGCCCTCGACATCAAGTGCGGCAGCTATCAGATTGCCTCCGCCAAGACCACGTTCGCCGTAACTTTCACCCGCAATACCGCTACCGTCGTGGATATGTCCGCCGACTGGTTCAACCTTGGACATGATGTCCTCGGCGCATCCGGTGAGATCATGCCTAAGCTCAAGGGTGTCGTGAACTATGAAGACAGGACAATCACGTTCAGCGGCGACTGGTACTACAGAGGTGAACTCCAGAGCGATACCGCATTCGGACTCTCGTTCTATCACTACGGAAAGGACGAAAGCAAGAATATGGTATTCTGGGGAAGTGACAAGGGAACGTCACCGATTGTCGTGAAATTTGACGAGAACGGTGTCATCACCTCTACTTCCAGGTTCGATTATTCTACCCATCTTGCAAATTCAGGAAGCTTCATGTCTACCTACGATGAAGTTGCTGACGATGCGACATTCACTTACATTGAACAATGATGAAGTTATTGAAATTCTTTATTGCCCTCCTTCTGCCTATTGCAGCGTTCAGCTGCAAGAAGGACGGCGACGGTATCAAGGTGTCTGTCAGTTCTCTGGAATTCAAGTCCTCGGAGCAGAAACAGACCGTGAACATTGTCGCCGGATGCGGATGGACCGCGAAAGCTGACTGCGACTGGATTGTGTGCTCTCCGTCGAGCGGCGAGGGCAATGCGACATTGTCCGTTACCGCCAAGGCTAATGACGGCCTGGAGCGCGAGGGGACCGTCACTGTCAGCGGAAACGGAAATCTCTGCGACATCGCCGTAAAACAGGAAGGCGTGGATTTTTCCCTCAGTTCGTACATCGTGGAGCTGGACCAGGACGGCACGCCTGCAGTGCTTACGGTCGCGTCCAAATATGATTGGAAGATTTCTGTGCCGGCAGCTGCGTCCTGGTGCACGGTAAGTCCTCTGAAAGGTTCTGCCGGAGAAACCACCGTCACGTTGACACCTGCGCCGTTCACCGACAGGACTCCACGTTCGAAGCAGTTCATCACTATCAGTTACGGCACCACGTTCTCGATGATTGCGGTCAGCCAGAAGATGCCGAACAAGAATCCGTCGGCCCCGGAACTTCTTACTCCGGAAGACGGTGCGACAGGGGTGAAGACCAATGGTGTATTTACTTGGAAATCAGCGACTGACCCTGACGGAGACGTCGTGAAGTACAGCCTGATGCTTTCCCGCGACAACGGCACTTCATGGTCTTCATACAGTTCTGAAACCACCTCATGCAAGCCGTCCGACATGCTCGAAAAGAACACCAGATATGTGTGGAAAGTGAAGAGCCTGGATGATTTCGGCGGTGAAGCGGAAAGTGATACCAGAACGCTCATTACCGGAGACGGCGGTGCTTATGCGGACGGTGAAATTACCAGGTTCCAGACGGAATCCGCCGGCGCGCCGAAGCCTGTCCATCTCATAATAATGGGTGACGGCTATACCAAGGACGACTATTCCGACGGCGGCAAATTCGACAAGGACGTGCAGACAGCGGTCAATGCCTTCTTCGGTATCGAGCCGTTTGCGACTTACAGGAATTACTTCAGAATCAGTACGATAGCGGTTTATTCGCAGGAGAGCGGCGCCACGGTCAAGCAGGATATGCCGGAATGCAAGGCCCAGACCAGGAACACCGCGTTCAGTGCGACATTGGCCGGAGGCAACAGCACGGAAGTGTCCTGCGACGTCGACAAGGCGTATGCCTATGTGATGAAGATTCCCGGTGTGACCGAAGCGGAGCTCCGGACCACCACCATACTCATGTTGGTCAATCTCAATGTCTATGCGGGTACTTGCTGGATGGAGCGTACCGGAAGATCCGTTTCCATCTGTCCTGTAGGTTCCACGTTCACCAACATTGTCGTACATGAAGGCGGCGGCCACGGGTTCGGCAGGTTGAAGGACGAATACCGTTATACTGACGGGACTGTTCCGGCTTCCCAGAAATCCGTGGTGGAAGAGTGGCGTACGGTCGATCCGTATTTCGCGTACAACATTTCGTTCACCAACGACAAGAACAAGGCCCAGTGGGGTCATTTCATCGGACGTTCCGGCTATGATGCCGTGGGCTTCTACGAAGGCGGCATGCTCTATACGAAGGGCGTGTGGAGACCGGAGAGAATCAGCTGCATGGAGGACAACAGGATGTATTACAATGCACCTTCGCGCGAGGCCATCGTCCGCAGGATCTTCAAGGCCAGCGGCAAGACATTCTCCATCAATGATTTTTATGCCAATGACAAGGTGAAGAGCGACAACACGCAGAGCAAGTCAAATTATGTGGAACAGTTCGTTCCTCTCGCTCCACCGGTCATGATTGACAGATAACAACAACTTAACAAATTAAATTATTGCATTATGAAAAGGTTGCTCACATTCCTCTGTGCCGGCGCGCTTGCCGTCGTGGGATGCTCAAGAGTAGATGATCTTGAGACTAAAGTCGATGACCTCGACAACCGCGTTACTTCACTTGAGACGTTGGTCCAGACACTCAACTCCCAGGTGGAATCCATTGATGCTCTGGTGAATACCATCAAAAATGGAGGCTATATCCAGAGCGTTGATTCTGTGTCCAAAGATGGTATCAACTACTATACATTGGTCCTCAGCAACGGTAAGAAATATTCGGTTCACGATGGCGCGACCGGTGTCGCCGGTGCGGATGGCCATACTCCTGCAGTGGGCGTAAAGCTTGATGAAAGCGACAACAACTATTATTGGACCATTGACGGCGAGTACACCGACCCTAAGGTAAGGGTGAACGGTACCGACGGCAAGACCCCAGAAATCAGCATTGTTTCAGGCTGGTGGTGCATCAAGTGGCCGGGTGACGAGAACTGGACCACTCTTACGGAGGCCAGAGGCAAGGATGGAGACTCTTTCTTCAAGGGCGTCAAAGTCGGTGAAGATGAGGTTACATTCACCCTTTCAAGCGGCGAGTCATTCACCGTTTCCCTCCTCGGCGGTTTCCGTCTGGTCTGCAAGAGCACTGTCGTAGGCGTTTCCGCCAATGGTACTGCCAAAGTAAAATATGCAGTGAAGGGCGCCAAGGAAGGTGAAGATGTAATCGTTTACGTCAAATATGCGTCTGCCGGCTGGACCGCCGCCATCGACGAGGCGGATACCGTAGTCACTGTCAATGTCCCTGCGGATCCGGATGGAGGTCTCGTTATTGTCGAGGCCATCAACAATACCACCAGCATGGTAGCTGACCAGGCCATCAAGTTCGAGAAAGGCGTACTTTCTCTGCCTACCCTTACATACGGCCTTACCGATGCTTCCGGTATCCTGGAACTTCCGCTCAGTACGAATATGGAATATCAGGTGACCAGCGATGCGGAATGGCTTACGCTTGTCGAGACGAAAGCCACTCACACTGAGAAACTTCGCTTCTCATATGCTCTTAATACCGGCGCTGATGCGAGAACAGCCAATATCAAGATTACCGGTGCTGCCGGCGATGTGATAGACGTGACTGTGCTCCAGGCAGGCTGCCCTCCTCTCAAGGCTAGCTATGAAATCGGCGAATACTATGAAAGACAGGGTGTTATCGGTATTGTATGGCACTTTGACGAGAACTATGTGAAAGTGCTTGCCCTCGATGAGAAGGCCGGTGTGGAGTTCGCCGGAAACAGCTTTGCGAATTCTTGGGCAGACAGCAAGACCGACGGTCTCGCAAACCTGAATGCCATCCTGAACAACCAGTTCAGTTCAGTGTCTTATTTCCCTGCACAGAAATGGTGCAATGACAAGGGTGCCGGCTGGTATCTTCCTGCTGTCGACGAGATGACTGAAATATTGAACAATATCGACAAGCTCAATGCTTCCATTTCCGACCATAATGGCACTAAGCTTACGAAAGGCTACAATTACTGGACTTCTACCCAGAATACCGAGACCAGAAATGCCTGGTCTGCAGCATGGGATTGGGATCATGAGGGCGTAGTTACGTCTGAAAGGTCTTCTACCCTTACCGGCAATGCCAGGGCTTCCTACAATGTCAGCCTGAAGGCTTCTACTACCGGTCCTGACAAGCCGGTAGAGAGCGCATACAAGATCGGTGACGAGATGAAAGTGGACAATGGTCACGGCGTCGTGGCTTACATCGACGAGACAGGCGAGCATGGTTATATCATTTCCAAGCTTGAGTGCGAGGCGGTAAAATGGGCTACTACCGGGCAATCTTTAAATATTTGGCCGACCAGCACGACTGACGGCAAGGCCAATTGCGATCGTCTTTCCAGCTATCTTGAGAATATCAGCTCATGCCCTGCTGCACACTGGGCTGTATATGACTGCGGCAATGCCGGATGGTTCCTCCCTGCTGACGAACAGCTGAAGGCTGTCCTGGCGAACTTTACCGCCATCAATGAAGGACTTGCCAAGATCGGAGGCACTCCTCTGACGGAGGGACGCGGATATTGGAGTTCCACTACATGGTTCAGTGATGATGGTGGCGCTTATGCACGCAACTTCTCATATAAGGATGGTGCCGTAAGTCAGGGCTCTGATGAGATTACTTATTACACGCATAACGCACGTGCAATTCACGTGTTCTAATCCGCGACTTCTGTTTGCGAAAATTGACTTCTGACAATATGAAATTGAAATCATTATTTATTGGACTTCTGGCTGCGACCCTCGCTTTTGTGGGTTGCAGTCAGGAATCGTCTGTACCGAGTATCAAGGCCGTGGCTCTGGAAATCAGCAAGGATGCCGGAGAATATGGCTTGAGATATTCCATCAACAACGCCTCGCATGGCGGACAATTGAGTGCGACTACCGATGCGGAGTGGATTTATGACATCCGTGTCGAGGCTGACAGCGTGTTCTTCTCCGCGGAGCAGAATGCCGACAAGGCCCGCACCGCTACCATGGTGCTCTCTTATCCGGGAGCGGAGGATATCAATGTCAATATCAACCAGAGTTCCGTTTTTGACGGAGTGTTCAAGATAGAGGTGTCCAATGTCACACCATATGGCTGTCATGTGAAATACACTCCGCTTGAATATGGCGGCAATTATGTCTTCTTCGTGATGGACAAGAGCTCAGTATCCAAGTATCTGCTTGACAAAGAGGGACTTGAACAGCTCTATCAAAGCGATTTGAAATGGATCAAGGGTGTTGCCGACAACAATGGCATGTCATTGGAAGACTGCCTGAAACGTGCTCCGCAGTTCTACACCATGAACGGTGCGGAGACGGAAATGGATTATACTGATTTGAGTTACGACACGGATTATATCGCTTATTGCTATGGTATGAGCCAGGACGGCAAACGTCTGACCGACTTTACGATGGCGGAATTCTCTACCGCTATCGTGGAGACCTCCGACCTCAAGTTTACCGCCGATGTTACTGACATCACCAAGAACAGTGCGACGATTACCGTTACGCCGTCGAACAATGACGACTACTATTTCTGGACATATATTTCCGAGATGCAGTATTCGCAATACACTCTTGAGGAAATCATGTCCAATACCATCAGCAACATCAAGTCCAATGTCGAGTCATGGGGTATTTCCATAACCTCGTACATCCATACCGGTCCGTCTTTCGACGCGCCTAAGGACCTGTATTCCGGCACGAAGTATTACATTGTCGCCTGGGGTATGGATTATGCCGGAAACCCGACTACCAAACCTAAGGATGTAGGCTATTTCGTAACGGAATCCGAGCCGGTTGCCGACGACTGTACATTCGAATTGTCCGTCCTTCAGACCAAACCTGAGGATGTCAAGGTACGTGTGGTTCCGTCCAAGGCTGACACCCGTTATTATGTCGCATTCGTCGAGGAAAGCAAATGCAACGGTTACAATGGCCGCCAGATGGCCCAGCGAATCGTGAACATGGAGGCTACCCGTTTGGAAGACGGCTATTATGAGGAAGGCAAGAATAACTGGGAGGCATTGACATATACCGGCACGCAGGAACTGTGGGGCAACATTGACCTTTACTGGAAATTCCTGCCGGAGCATACCTATCGCATATATGTGTTCGGTATAGATCATGACGGCAAGATCACTACCAATGTGGGCCGCATCGATGCGACCACGGACCCTGCCGTCAAGTCTGACATGAAGATTCAGATAGACTTGCTGAAATCGACATGGAACTATGGTACATTCGAATTCACTCCTACGAAGAACGACGAGTATTATCTGCCGTTCCTGATGGAAACATCTGAGGCAGAGCTTTATAAGAACCCTGACGGTACTTACAATGCCAACTTGCTCATGAATGTCATCCAGGAGTATTACGAGGATGAAATCATCAACAAGAGGATGAGGGGCAAGAAACAGTACGAGACTTATTGGCAGTCAAATACTGATTATACATTGGTCGTATTCGGATATTCCGGAATGAATACCACGGATTTCTTCGAGTATCAGGTCAAGTCTCCGGAGATTCCGTTCGAGAAGAGCGATGCGGAGGTTGAGGTAGAGTATTGCTTCTTCGACGGCAATGAGCTCGCGGCCAAGTTCCCTGACAAGTGGGATGCCGAGGATGTGAAAGATGCCTGCATCATGCTTACCAAGTACACTCCTAATGCATCTGCCGTCCATTGGTATGGCGGTGTATGGGCACCTGTTTCAGCATATAGCATGGGCATTGACCATCTTATGGCGCTCATCAGGAATGATACTGCCCCTGCGAACTGCATTGACGAGTATCAGCAGACTTGCCGTCCTTGGTATAATCATAAATGGAGCTTCTCCTATGTGGCCGAGGGTGCTGACGGCAACTACGGCAAATGGCATTACATGGAGTTTACGCCTACCAAGGCTGACACCATTGAGCCGTATGACTTCTGGTCGAATCCTCATGACGGAGGAACCGGAGCGAATACTACAGCCGTATACTGTCTCCCTAAGAGCGTCAATGCCGCCCCTGTAAATATTACTGACAATGTTTTCAAGGGTGCCGCTCCTGCAAAACGTAATCTGGTCAAGACCAGAAGATATGAAAGAGAACTTTAATTATCCTTCTTGCCATGAAGAATATAAGTAAATTATCAATGTTGTTCCTTGCAGCGGTCTTGGGCCTGTCCTCTTGTGGCGGGTCCGAGCCGGAGGAGCAGCCGAAAGTCCCGGTCCTCAAGGTGACGGCTCCGGAAGGGGGTGTCTCCGTGATTGCAGCCGGTGGCGCAGTCTCGGTTTCGTATAGTGTAGAAAATCCTACCGAGACCGGCGTTCTTTCAGTAAAATCCTCAGAGTCATGGGTTTCCGATATTCAGGTCAATGCATCTGATGTTACTGCCGATGTGGCTGTGAACCCTGGTGATGAGCGTTCTGCTGAACTCACATTTTCATATTCAGGCGCCGAGTCCGTGAAAATCAAGCTGAATCAGCTCGCGGCGGGTGTGAATATCGCATTGTCCGAAAAGGAAAAGGAACTGGATGCCGAGGGCGGCAGCTTTTCAGTAGTCGTGACCAGCGACCGCGATTGGACATTGTCCGGCGAGACTGCTTGGGTCAAGGCTTCTGCCGAGTCCGGCAAATCCGGTGATGAGGTGACTTTCACCGTGGAGAAGAACACAGGTACTGATCCCCGGGAGGTTTCCTTCACATTCACTTGTGCTACCAATACTGTGATACTCACTGTGAAACAGTCCGGGAAAGATGTATTGGCAAGCATCAAGGACAAGACATTGAAGACGGTGCTCATGGCTGCAGATACCGATGGTGACGGCAAGATTTCGCTTGAAGAGGCTGCTGCGCTCAAGTCGGTCGAGTACGAAGGAACGGGGGAGGACGGGTCCACCATCATGAGTCTTGAAGGTCTGGAGTTCTTCACCGGACTTGAAAAGATCGTGCTTCCGAACAATAATTTCCTGGAGCTCGACTTGAGCGGCAGAACTGCTCTGACGGATGTGGATGTCTCTGGCAACAAGGAGATTACCAGTATCAGTCTGAAAGGATGTTCTGCGCTCAAGACCGTGAATGCGTCGCTTGACAAGGCGCTTGAGAGCATGGACTTGCAGGGGTGTTCCTCGCTTGTTTCTTGTATAGCTTATGCTACGAAACTCAAGGCGATAGATGTAAGTGCCTGCACTCTTCTGGAATCGCTTATCGTATATGCAAGCAGCCTTTCATCATTGGATGTCAGCGCCTGCGCGGCCCTTACGGATTTGAATGCCGGTTGTTCGACACTTGCGTCTGTCAAGTTGCCTGCAAGTTCCGTAATCACGTCATTGTCGCTTTCGGAGTCAAGCAAATTGTCTTCTCTGGATTTGTCGGTACTGCCTGCACTGAAATCGCTTTCTATAGGCAACACCTCCATTTCCAGCCTGGATTTGGCCAAGTGCTCGCTTCTGGAAAAACTGGATATTGATTCCTGCAAGAAGATTACTACGTTGGATGTAAGCCATAACTTGCATCTGAAATCGATTTCCGCTTTGTTTTCGGAGTTGTCCAAAGTTATCATGTTCCAGGGCCAATGGGAGGCTATCAAGGGCAAGTGTACTTATAACATAAAGCCAAGCATGATTACAACCGTGCCTATCGATTATCCTGAGGATTGCACTTCTACGATTACCGACAGCGGATTGCGTAATTATATCGTGTCCAAATTCGATGCTGACGGCAACGGCAAGATTTCCGGCAGCGAGGCGGAGAGCGTGAAGGAACTCGTTTATAAGGACAAGAACCTTTCAGAAATCGGCAGCCTGGTCTACTTCAGACAGATCCGTAAGCTGGACTTGAGCAACAACAAGTTGACTGCCATTGATTTGGGACCGTTTGTGAATCTGCTTGAAGAGCTCGACCTTTCCGGCAACAGTTTGACGGAACTTTCATTCGCCGGAGCCAAGTCTCTGAAGACGGTGATTGTGTCCAACAACAGCCTTACGTCCTGCACCGGTCTCTCAGGCTCGGATCTCGCTGACTTTACTTACATTGATGCTTCGCACAATAAGCTGACGTCTTTCACGTGCTCTTACGCCAAGGCTCTCAAGAATGTCAATCTCTCGTATAATGAGTTGACTTCCTGCGACTTGGATGGCTGTGCCGCCATTACTGACCTCAATGTCGGCCATAACCATCTTACCGAGGATACCCAGTCCTTCGTGCGTCCGTTCAAATTCACGGCTCTTGTTTCCCTGGATTTGAGCAACAATGATTTCGTGAAGTTGTCCAGCGACGTCACATGGACAGACAAGTGGACGAGCCTCCTTTCGTTCAATTGCAGTGGCTGCGGCAAGCTTCAGGAAGTGGATCTGAGCTCTATTGCCGGACTTGTGGAAGTTAATGCCAAGGATTGTCCGAGACTTGCGACGCTCTATCTCAGTTCGTCTGCAAACACTCAGGTGTCCAAGGATGAAACTACTGTAATCAAAAGAAAATGAGAAGGTTGCTTTATTCAGCCATAGTTATGGCATTGTCTCTGGCGGCGTTCCCGTCTTGCAGCAAGAGTGAGTCGGTTCCGAAAGTCGCGGGTGACTGGAATATAATTTCGGTTGCCACGAAGTCCGCGTCGATTGGCGCCCAGGCCGTGGATGTTTACTTGTCGTTTGCTACCGACGGCTCTTTCACGAGCTATCAGAAGACCGGCAGCAATCCCCGCTACGTGCGTTATTCAGGCACGTGGCAGCTGACATCGGGTGTCTTGAGCGGCGAATACGCAGACGGCTCTCCATGGGCCGGCAGCTACAGCGTTTCTGTCGAGGGCGAGACAATGACATTGACATCGTCTTCCACGCCCGCCGAAGTCTCCGTCTACAAGAGGGCAGAGATTCCCGACAGTGTCATAGCTGAGGCTGGTAATCCTTAAAAAATAACTTGGTAATCTTTGCTCGTCTTTTCGGTCTACACCTTTTCTCCCCTATCGTGGATGTCCAGCACATTTCTTCGATAAGAAATCACCCCCGAGAATCTTTCACAAATCTTTACCAACTTATTTTTTCATGCTTACTAAATACTTTTCCGGGACTATCGCATTTGCATGTCGCATATTAATTGACAGAGCAACGAGTCGACGTGAGGACGGTCTTCTGGCCGAGCCGCCCGGACCGCCGATCTCGTAGCAGCCGGAGGCGGTATATTCCGGCTACAGTGCCAACATATGTGCATATTTCAGCACTAAAAAAACTGAACAAGTTGGCAGGAAAGCCACGCTGCCGTCTTTCTGCTTATTCATTGAATATCAGCCAATTACAAGGCTTCACCCCAGAAAACCGCCCTGCCAACTCCCATGTTTTTTCATGAGACTTGGCAGGCGCGCGTTTCTGTAACACCATAACATTCAGCGATTTACCAAAATCACCGCCTGCCAACTTGTTCCGTTTTTTTGATTTATGTATTACGTTTTTCAAAAAGAATTGTATATTTGTGGCACTTTAAGGAGAGAGCTATGGATAGTAATCGTATAAAAGACATTGACGCACGACATGGTACGCAAGATGAGAACGGGAATGGCGCAAGGGACGCAGCCATACGAAAAATGGGAAAGGAGGTGCAAGACTTGGCTGTGGGCAGCAGAGAGAATGAGTGTGGAGCGCGTGAAAACGGAAGGACTCGTGAAGGCGCGCAAAATGGAATGCGTGGTGGCGCGCGACCGGGAGCAGGACGGCCGAGGGGTGACAGCAGGATGATTTCATTCCGTGCTCCGGGGGCATTGGCAGACGAATTGGAGAAAGTGGAGAACCGGACGGAATTCATAAAAAAGAGTATTGCTGAAGCCCTTCTGAAGAAAGAGAGAGTATTGAAGATTGCAGAAACGGAAGAAAACCTTGAACAAGGAGGAATATCAGTAACGGATATAAGGAGAGGCTGGAAGACAGAAACAGGAGGAGAAATCGAATCCGGAAAGAAGTCTGAACGGGCGGAAGATATTGGAAGGATTGGAGACGTCATTCCGGCCGGGAAGGTGGCGCACGTCAACATTCCTTTTTTCGATATCAGGGTCGTGGCGGGTTTCCCGGTGCCGCTGGACAATGATGAAAAGTCGCAGGACATTGACCTGATTCGGATGCTTTGTCCGCATCCTGAGGCGTCATATCTCATACGGGTGAACGGTGATTCAATGATTGACGCCGGGGTGTTCAGCGGGGACATTGTCATCGTGGACAAGAGCAACCGGAATCCTTCGCCGCGGGAGATAGCGATGTGCGAGCTCAATGGCGAATATACGCTGAAGCATTTCCGCATGGAGGACGGGCAGGGCTGGCTGGTTCCGGCCAATCCCGATTACCCGCGCATCCGGATCAGTCCCGAGGATGATTTCAGCGTCTGGGGCACCGTCACCTTCATAATCCACAAACCCCGCGACTAATGGCACCCCGAGGGGAGGGATTTAGGGTGGGGGTAACGTAATAAACGCGCGAGGGCCGGAAACCTCCGCATCACCAAAAACATCCGAAATATATGATAGCACTCGCGGACTGCAACACATTCTTTGCATCGGTAGAACGGGCCCTCCACCCTGGTCTCAAGGGAAAACCCGTATGCGTATTGTCTAGCAATGACGGAAATGTCATTGCCCTTACGACGGAAGCCAAGGCACTGGGAATCAAGCGCGGAGCACCATTCTTCGAAGTAAAGGACATCATCAGGAAGAACAATGTCGCCGTATTCTCCAGCAACCTCATATTGTATGCGGCAATGTCGGAGCGCGTGCAGAGCATCATGCGGAAGACGGTAAAGCACACCGAAAGCTACTCCATTGACGAACAATTCCTCTATCTGGACGGCTACGAAGAACATTTCGACATCGTGGAACTCATGCGCGGAATGATACGGAAAATAGCATTGTACACAGACATTCCAGTAAGCATCGGCATTGCCCGCACCAAGACATTGGCGAAAGTCGCGAGCAAATTCGCGAAAAAATTTCGCGGGTACCGCGGCGTGTGCATGATTGACACGGACGAGAAACGGAGGAAGGCGCTCGCGCTGGCCGACCTTGCCGACATCTGGGGCATCGGGCCGAGGACGTATGCGCGCCTTGTCGCGCTCGGAGTGCGGACGGCGTTGGAATTCGCGGACAAGGACGGCGACTGGGTGCAGCGGCATTTCCATAAGCCGGGTTACCAGACCTGGCTGGAACTGAACGGCCGTCCGTGCATAGACACCACAGAGATTATTCAGCGGCAAAGTATCTCTACATCAAGGAGTTTCGGAAAAATGACTTCCTCCGTAGAACAGCTCAAATCCTCAGTGGCCACATTCGCCGCCAGTTGTTGCAATACGCTCCGCGGACAAGATTCAGCGGCGGGATGCGTCAGTGTTTTCGCATGCAGCAACCGATTCCGGGAAGACCTGCCGCAATACGGGTACATGGCTTCCGCAATGCTCGGGATTCCATCTGCGGACACATTGGAAATCACGAAGTTGGCGATGAGTCTCGTGGAAAAAATCTACCGGCCGGGAATCCTTTTCAAGAAATCCGGCGTCATCCTTTCGCACATCGTTCCCGGCAGCATACAACCCGTGCTGTTCGACACCGTCAGCAAGCGTGACGAGCGGCTCGAACTTTCGAAGACGATAGACAGGATGAATCACCAATATGGCGTCAAGACGGTCGGTCTCGCCGTCGAAGGCAGCGCGAACGAGGAGTGGAAGATCCGACGGGAGCACCTCACCCCCAACTACCTGACCGACATCAATCAAATAATGGTGGTCAATGTCTAATTCAAAATAGATGTTTGCAATATAAGAAATAATTCTTAACTTCGCAGCCGTTTCTGAAATTTGTTTAGGCAGATGGAGGGGACGCGGGAATCCGTGACGGATACCGGTGATTGTTTTATAAATAAAAATTTTTTGCGAAATGGCTGAGTATTTAGAAGCTGAAAAGAAGCAGGAGATTTTCGCGAAGTACGGGAAGTCTAATACAGACACCGGCTCACCAGAGAGTCAAGTTGCTCTATTTTCCTACCGTATCAATCACCTCACAGAGCATGTGAAGAAGAACAAGAAAGACGTTGTAACCCGTCGTTCTCTTCTCCGCCTTGTAGGTAAAAGACGTCAATTGCTGGACTACCTCCAGAGAGTTGACATCGAGAGATACAGAAGCATCATCAAGGAGCTTGGTCTCCGTCGATAACCGATAGGAAAGCAAAAGACCGGTTTCATCACTGGAGCCGGTCTTTTTTCAGCATTTATACGAGATAACCTCGCAAGGGCACAGCACCCACAAGGGACGCGAACCATTCCGCCCGCAAGGGCGTAGCGTGAGCCCTAAAGCCCGAAGGGCGACGGCAAGTTCCTACCCCGAGGGGAGGGATTTAGGGAGAGGGTAACGTAATAAACGCGCGTGGGCCTGGAAACTCGCAAAAGCACAGCCCTCGCAAAAAGGCACAGCACCCGCAAGGGACACGAGCCAATCCGCCCGCAAGGGCGTAGCGTGAGAATATAGCATTCCGTTTCTGCATAATAACCGACCTGCTGCAGAACACGGGGACGATATATGAAGAAAATAAAAGAAAACACACTTCCATTGGGGAAGGCAGGTCATTGAAACACTAATGAACATCATTAACAAGAAAATCGAATTATCCGACGGCAGGGTAATCGAAATCGAGACCGGCAAGCTTGCAAAGCAGGCTGACGGGTCAGCAGTCATCAAGATGGGAGGCACAATGCTCCTCGCCACCGTAACCTGCGCCAAAGAGGTAAAGGAAGGCACTGACTTCATGCCTCTTCAGGTAGACTACAAAGAGAAATTCTATTCAGCAGGAAGATTCCCTGGCGGCTTCATGAAACGCGAAGGCAAGGCATCCGACTATGAGATTCTCATCTCACGCCTCGTTGACCGCGCACTCAGACCGCTGTTCCCGGACGATTTTCACCTTGAGGTTTATGTCAATGTAAACCTTATCTCAGCAGACGCAGACACCCAGCCTGACGCACTCGCAGGACTCGCAGCATCAGCAGCACTCGCATGCAGCGACATTCCGTTCGAAGGCCCGATCTCAGAAGTACGCGTCGCAAGGATCAACGGCGAATTCAAGATCAATCCTGCATTCAGCGAAATGGCAGACAGCGACCTTGAACTCATGGTTGCAGCTACCTATGACAACATCATGATGGTAGAAGGCGAAATGAACGAGGTAAGCGAAGCAGACATGCTCGAAGCCATCAAATTCGCACACGAAGCCATCAAGAAACAGTGCCTCGTACAGGTTGAACTGAACAAGGAACTCGGCAAGGACGTGAAGAGAGACTACCCTCACGACGAGGAAGACGAGGATCTCAAGAAAGCCGTTCACGAGTTCTGCTACGACAAATGCTACGCCCTCGCCAAATCCGCAAAACCTAAGCAGGAAAGGTCAGAAGGCTTCGAGCAGATCAAGGCTGACTTCCTCGCCACACTTTCAGAGGAAGACCAGGAAGCCAAGGCTGCAATGGTAGCAAGATATTACAACAATGAGGAGAAGGCCGCAATGAGAAACATGATTCTCGACGAGGGAGTCCGTCTCGACGGCCGTAAGACTGACGAAGTGCGTCCTATCTGGTGCGAAGTCGGCTACCTCCCATGTGCACACGGTTCTGCAATCTTCACACGTGGTGAAACACAGTCACTTGCAAGCGTTACACTCGGAACCAAGCTCGACATGAAGGAAATGGACGAAGTACTTGTCCGCGAGACACAGCAGTTCGTTCTTCACTATAACTTCCCTCCATTCGCAACAGGCGAGGCCAAGGCACAGAGAGGTGTAGGCCGCCGCGAAATCGGACACGGAAACCTCGCAATGCGTGCTCTCAAAGCAGTAGTTCCACTAGCTCCTGAGAACCCTTACGCAATCCGCGTGGTATCAGACATTCTTGAGTCAAACGGTTCATCTTCAATGGCTTCAGTCTGCGGAGGTTGCCTCGCACTCATGGATGCAGGTGTCAAGATCAAGAAACCTGTAGCAGGTGTTGCAATGGGTCTTATCACAGACAAGGACAGACCTAACGAAAGATACGCCATCCTTACCGACATCCTCGGTGACGAGGACCACCTCGGAGACATGGACTTCAAGGTAACCGGAACCAAAGACGGTATCACAGCTACCCAGATGGACATCAAAGTTGACGGACTTTCATACGACGTTCTGGCAAAGGCACTTGAGCAGGCTCGTCAGGGCAGGCTCCACATCATGGGCGAAATGATGAAGACCATCAGCGAGCCACGTGAGGACTACAAGCCATTCGTTCCGAGACTCAAGCAGCTCGAAATTCCTTCAGACTTCATCGGTGCCGTTATCGGAAAGGGCGGCGAGACCATCCAGAAGATCCAGAAAGAGACAGGTACCACCATCACCATCACAGAGGATGCAGAAAGAGGAAAGGGTCTCGTGGATATCTTCTCTACAGACAAGGATTCCCTCGACAAGGCTCTCGCATGGATCGAAGGTATCTGCGCTGTGCCTGAAGTCGGCGAGACATATCACGGCAAGGTCGTTTCAATCCTCGATTTCGGTGCATTCGTAGAAATTCTCCCTGGCAAGGAAGGACTCCTCCACGTATCGGAAATCGCATGGACCAAGACAGAGAACGTAGCTGATGTCCTCAAAGTCGGCGACGAAGTGGACGTAAAACTTCTCGAAATCGATGAGAAGACAGGCAAGATGAGACTTTCAATGCGTGCACTCACCGAGAAACCGGAGGGTTACGTAGAGCCTGAGCGTCGTCCAAGAGGTCCGCGCGACGACAGAAGGGATGACCGCAGAGGCGACAGAAGAGGCCCTCGCGACGACAGAAGAGGCGATCGCCGTGATGACAGACGTGGTCCAAGAGACGACCGCAGAGGTCCACGCGATGACCACAGAGGCGGCAGAAAGCCATTCGGCCCGAGACCGGCTGACGAGAACATTGAAGGAGCAGAGAATTTCAATTCTGCTGACAACTATGATGCTCCTGATTTCAATATTTCCGAGAGCAATGATGAAATCTTCTAGCATATACGAATCTTAATCCATAATACATAATATGTTATAACACCCGGCCAAACAATTTGACCGGGTGTTTTATTTATCAATATTTCAGCATTACCGCACTACCGCGACATCATCATATTTTTGACCACCTGCGAAAATTTAGTTATCTTTGTAAGATATCTATTTATAAAAAACAAACAGCAGATGATTATAGTAACAAAACCTATAGCACGTCAGCAACTTACAGATATGGCTCCTGAATTTTTTGGAGACATGGTCAAGGCCGTTGTAGATATCGACATGAAGATATTGGCAATCAATGCTGAACTACATGCTGACTTGGAAAAGATGCTGATAGAGAATGGTTCCTCACAAGAATCTCTATGGGGAATAAACCTATACCCGGAAATGGAAGGAGACGATTTCATTGAATTCGATTCGCTTATCAATATTTCACCAAGAAGGAATAATTTCAGCAGAGATGTTGAAGATCCGAATATTCAGAAAACAATTAGAGACATTGTCAATCAGCTTATAATATGAACATTACATTACCGAAACCTCCTGACAAAGAAAGGTGGGGAAAAATGTCATTTGTAGAGCAGATGGCCAATATAAGCAGCGAGATAGGAAGAACCGGAAAATGGAAAATGAAAGGAAACAAAGATCTGGCGGAAAGTGCATTCATCCGGGCTTTGGATCTCATTGACGCAACGATTTCCGAAGGGCGACGAAACACTGACGGCAGAAACGAAATGCTAGGTGAACTCTGTCGCGCCAGAGAACTTTTCTGTCAAGAATATTATTCAGATAATACGGCCGCACTGATTCCATCGGAAAAATATTTTGCGGCTTTTGCCAAGGCATACGCCTGCTCAAAAATGACAAAATAATTTACGCAAACTCGCGTACTACGACTTGACAAGTTGACGAACTTGCAAAACTTGTGAATATGAAACGAGCATCGATAATCCGGACAGTCATATCATTGATTCCGATTGCAGTACTGATGATACTGCTGGCATTGAACATCAGCTTCTTCGGAAGCGACGCGATATTGGGCGCAAGCCAGGTTTCCCTTCTTTTCGCATCGGGCCTGTGCGTATGGCTCGCGATGTGGCTTTTCAAGAAGCCGTGGGAAGACTTCGAAGACGCTATACGCAGCAACATCGGCGACGTCACCACCGCCATTGTCATACTGTTCATGATCGGAGGCATCTCCGGAACATGGACCATGAGCGGCACCGTGCCTTCACTTATATATTATGGTGTCCAGATAATCTCGCCAAGGGTATTTCTGGTGACCGCGTGCATCATCTGCGCCTTCATCTCGGTGATGATAGGCAGCTCGTGGACAACCATCGCCACTATCGGCGTGGCATTGATGGGTATCGGCAAGGCACAGGGTTTCAGCGACGGCATGATTGCGGGAGCCATCATCTCCGGAGCCTATTTCGGCGACAAGATTTCCCCGCTTTCCGACACCACCGTCATGGCCGCGTCAATCTCGGGCAGTCCCCTGTTCAGGCATATCAAGTACCTGATGCTCACCACAGTACCGACATTCGCATTGACATTGACATTGTTCCTGATACTGGGATTCCTGCACAGCGGCAACGACTCGGCGCAAATCTCGGTCTATACGGATACATTGGCCTCGAAATTCAACATCAGCTTGTGGACATTGATCGTACCGCTCGTGACGGGCATCCTGATCGCGAAGAAAATGCCGGCGCTGCCGGTGCTGGGCATTTCAATGGTCCTTGCAGCGGTCTGCGCCATCATCCTCCAGCCGCACATCATCTCCGAAATCGGAAACAAGGCATTGGAATCAATGGGCATATCGACGGGCGAAGCCGGCGTGCTGTTCACCGGCATTGTCAAGACCGTATATGATTCAGTGTCAGTCGATACCGGCGTCGAAGAGGTCAACATGCTGGTATCGTCCAGAGGTATGCTAGGCATGCTCAATACCGTTTATCTGATTATCTGCGCAATGTGCTTCGGCGGCTGCATGAAGGCCAGCGGAATGCTCCATCACCTGGCATCGCTGATATTGCCGATGACCAAGACGCGTACGGGACTGGTGGCGTCCACGGTCAGCACAGGCGTAATCCTGAACGGCGTGATTTCCGACCAGTACCTGTCAATTATCCTCACATCGGACATATATAAGGACATCTACGCCAAACGCGGCTACGAAAGCAGGCTGCTCGGACGCTCCGTAGAGGACTCATCCACAGTGACTTCCCCGCTTTTTCCATGGAGCAGCTGCGGCATGACCCAGGCGACGATCCTGAGCGTGCCGACCCTCGCCTACCTGCCATACTGCTTCTTCAACATCATCAGCCCGCTCATGAGCATCGCGATGGCCATGATAGGCTACAAGATTTACCGCCGCGGAGAGGCTCCAGCCACAGAGGATTAGCACCCCATAGGTAAAGTCAATGCAAGAAAATTTCCTAAATCAGGGGAAATATGCGTATATTTATACGTTTTAATAACATTGACTTTAAATATGGACAAAATCATCGAATGCGTCCCGAACTATAGTGAAGGACGGAACAAGGAAGTAATCGACCTGATTGTCAAGGCGATAGCCGACACTACCGTAAATACGGAGCGCGGCGAAGAACGTGTAAGAGTTTTGGATGTAGACCCTGGAGAGGCTACGAACCGCACAGTCGTGACATTCGTCGGTTCACCGGAAGCGGTAATGGAAGCGGCGTTCCAGGGTGAAAAGAAAGCTGCCGAACTTATCGACATGAGGCAGCACCACGGAGCACATCCACGGTCGGGAGCCACGGACGTACTTCCGCTCATACCGGTAGCCGGAACGACATTGGATGAATGCGCCGGATGGGCACGCACTCTGGCGGAACGTATCTATGACGAGCTGGGAATACCTTGCTATTGCTACGAGGCAGCAGCGTACACTCCTGAAAGACGGAATCTTGCAGTATGCCGCGCAGGAGAATATGAAGCACTCCCTGAAAAAGTCATTGACCCGAAAAGAAAACCGGACTTCGGACCCGGAGAGTACAATGAGACCGTGGCGAAAGCCGGCGCGACGAACGTGGGCGCGAGGGATTTTCTCATTGCCGTAAACTTCAACCTGAATACGACATCTACCCGCAGGGCTATGGCGGTGGCGTTCGACGTGCGCGAAAAAGGCCGTCCTGCAAGAGAAGGAGGCAGCCTGACAGGAAAGATCCTGAAAGACGCGGAGGGCCAGACCATCTGGATACCTGGAACGCTCAAAGGCTGCAAGGCAATCGGTTGGTACATAGAGGAATACGGCATCGCTCAGGTGTCGATGAACATCACCGACATAAACACCACTCCGCTCCACGTGGCATTCGAAGAGGTTTGCAGGGCTGCTGCGGCACGTGGACTTCGCGTGACCGGAACGGAAATCGTCGGCCTGGTACCTAAACGCGTACTCCTGGAAACAGGCAGATATTATCTCGAAAAACAGCAGCGCTCGCTTGGCATCAGCGAGGACGAAATCATAAAAATCGCAGCCAAGTCATTGGGCCTCAGCGACCTGAAGCCATTCAACCCTAGGGAGAAAGTCATCGAATTCCTGATGGAGGACGAAGCTGTCATGGCTGAGAAAGAAAGACTTATCCGCATGACGCTCAAGGGTTTCGCCAGAGAGACCGCATCCGAATCGGCGGCTCCGGGAGGCGGTTCCGTATCTGCATACATGGGCGCGCTTGCAGCTGCTCTGGGCGCAATGGTGGCCAATCTCTCTGCTCACAAACGCGGTTGGGACGACCGCTGGAAGGAATTCTCCGACCAGGCCGTAAAAGGACAGGACATCATGGAACGCCTGCTGAAGCTCGTGGACGAAGACACTGCCGCATTCGCCAAAATAATGAACGTATTTTCAATGCCTAAGGGCACGGAAGAGGAGAAGGCTGCACGCGCAGAAGCCATGGAAAAAGCTACGCTCTACGCGACCCAGGTTCCGCTCAGGACAATGCAGACCGCATTGGAAGCCATGCCGTTGGCACTCGAAATGGTGCGCAAGGGCAACCCTGCATCCGCATCAGACGCGGGCGTCGGAGCAATCGCAGCGCTCGCGGCCGTGAAAGGGGCCCAGCTCAATGTCCGTATCAATGCTGCCGGAATGAAAGACCGTGCAATGGCTGACAGTCTGACTGCCGAGGCGGAGAAAATCGCGAAAGAAGCAGCGGAAAAAGAAGCGGAAATCCTTTCAGAAGTAAACAAAAACATCGGATAACATGACTGATTTTCAGAAACAGATACTCGAAGGCATCCCTGCGGAGCTTCCGGAGAAAAAACCATACGACATGGCGATAAACCATGCGCCGAAGCGCAAGGACATTCTTACTGATGAGGAAAAGGTACTGGCTGTACGCAATGCTCTCAGATATTTCCCGACCAAGTTCCATAGCATTCTGGCTGAGGAGTTTGCGCAGGAGCTGCATGACTACGGCCGCATCTACATGTACCGTTTCCGTCCTGATTACGAGATGTATGCAAGGCCGATTGACGAGTACCCGGCGAAAAGCCGTCAGGCTGCTGCGATAATGGCAATGATCCAGAACAATCTGGACCCCCGCGTCGCACAGCACTCGCACGAGCTCATCATCTACGGTGGCAACGGAGCCATTTTCCAGAACTGGGCACAGTACCGCCTGGCGATGAAATATCTCGCTGAAATGACTGACGAGCAGACACTTGCCATGTATTCAGGACATCCGATGGGTCTCTTCCCAAGCCACAAGGACGCTCCACGTGTCGTAGTCACCAACGGCATGGTGATTCCTAACTACTCGAAGCAGGACGACTGGGAGAGGTTCAATGCAATGGGCGTATCTCAATATGGTCAGATGACAGCCGGCTCCTATATGTATATAGGTCCTCAGGGCATTGTCCACGGCACCACCATCACGGTAATGAACGCGGCACGTAAACAGCTGAGGAGCAGAGGCATTGAAGGAACACAGGAAAACATGAAGGGCATGCTTTTCGTCACCGCCGGACTTGGCGGCATGTCGGGAGCGCAGCCTAAGGCAGGAAATATCGCCGGCGTCGTAAGCGTCACAGCGGAAATCAATCCGCTCGCGGCACGTAAACGTCATGAGCAGGGCTGGGTGGATGAACTGCACGAAGACCTGGACGAACTCATGAAACGCATACGTAAAGCCATGAGTGACAAGGAAGTAGTATCGCTTGCGTATGTAGGCAACGTGGTGGATCTCTGGGAAAGGCTTGCAGACGAAGGCATTGACGTGGACCTCGGATCCGACCAGACGTCGCTGCACAATCCTTGGGCCGGCGGCTATTATCCTGTCGGGCATTCGCTGGAAGAGTCGAAGCGCATGATGGCAGAGGAGCCGGAGCGTTTCAAGGAGTGCGTGCGCGAATCGCTGAGACGCCAGGTCGCAGCCATCAACAGACTGACTGCCAAGGGAATGTATTTCTTCGATTATGGCAATGCTTTCTTGCTGGAGTCTTCCCGCGCCGGTGCTGACATATTGAAACCGGACGGAAAATTCCGCTATCCTTCATACGTCCAGGACATTATGGGACCGCTTTATTTCGACTACGGCTTCGGTCCGTTCAGATGGGTCTGCATGTCCGAGAATCCGGATGACCTGGCGAAGTCCGATGCCATCGCGGTAAGAATTCTGGAAAAGGAGGCCAAGACGGCTCCGGAGGAAATCCAGGGCCAGCTCCGTGACAATATACATTGGATTGAAGAGGCAGGCAGGAACCATCTCGTGGTCGGTTCACAGGCCAGAATCCTCTATGCTGACTGCGAAGGAAGGACCAGGATTGCATTGGCATTCAATGAAGCCATCAGACGTGGCGAAATCACCGCTCCGATTGTCCTCGGACGTGACCACCACGACGTTTCAGGAACCGACTCGCCATTCCGCGAGACATCTAACATATACGACGGCTCACAGTTTACCGCAGATATGGCCATCCAGAACGTAATCGGCGATTCATTCCGCGGAGCCACCTGGGTATCAATCCATAACGGCGGTGGTGTCGGCTGGGGAGAGGTTATCAACGGCGGCTTCGGTATGGTAATCGACGGCAGCGCGGATTCGGACCGCCACATCACCGACATGCTGTTCTGGGACGTGAACAACGGCATTGCCCGCCGCAGCTGGGCACGCAACGAAGGCGCACTCCACGCCATCACACGCGAAATGGGACGCACCCCGTCATTGACAGTGACCGTTCCTGTCAATGCTGACGAGACATTGGTGCGCGAAGCGCTTGGAAACATAAAAAACTAACAAAATATGCCACATAAGATTTCAGAAGAGACTCTCACGCTAAAACAGGTAAAGAGCATCATTGACAATCACGAAAAACTTGAACTTTCAGAAAGCGCAGCACATGCGGTGCAGAAATGTCGCGACTACCTGGACAGCAAGATGGAAGATATCGGCCGTCCCGTCTATGGCGTGACCACCGGATTCGGTTCACTCTGCAACATCACCATTCCTGAAGCGGACCTTTCACAGCTCCAGCACAATCTGGTAATGTCCCACGCATGCGGAACAGGCGACACGGTCAGGCCGGAAATCGTCAAGTTGATGCTGCTCATGAAGATACAGTCATTGTCATACGGTCATTCGGGCGTCCAGATGGTTACCATCCTGAGGCTCATCGACATGTTCAACAATGATGTCCTTCCGGTTGTCTATCAGCAGGGTTCGCTGGGAGCATCGGGCGATCTTGCTCCGCTGGCGCATCTCTGTCTGCCGCTTATCGGAATGGGTGAAGTGCTTTACCAGGGCAAGGTACGTCCTGCCGCAGATGTCTGGCAGGAACTTGGCTGGGAACCTATCAGGCTCCAGTCAAAGGAAGGCCTGGCACTCCTTAACGGAACGCAATTCATGAGCGCACACGCCGTTTGGGCATTGATAAAGAGCATGAGACTTTCGCGTTGGGCTGACTGCATCGGTGCAATGTCGCTGGAGGCTTACGACGGGCGTATCGAGCCGTTCTATGAGCTGACTCACCTGTTGCGCCGTCACAAGGGCCAGCTGGAAACTGCGGACAATTTCCTGAAATTGCTTGATGGAAGCGAACTTATACGCAGACCGAAGCAGCATGTCCAGGACCCTTACTCGTTCCGCTGCATCCCTCAGGTGCATGGTGCCGTGAAGGACAATATCCGCTACGTGGAGTCGGTGATCGGCAATGAAATCAACAGCGCGACCGACAATCCTAACGTTTTCCCGGACGAGGATATGATTATTTCGGCCGGAAACTTCCACGGAGAGCCTATCGCCATTCCTATGGATACATTGGCTATCGCAATGTCCGAGTTGTCGAACATTTCCGAAAGACGTATCTACAAGCTGATCAGCGGACAGCGCGGTCTCCCGATGTTCCTGGTCGCTAAACCTGGCCTGAACAGCGGCTTCATGATTCCTCAGTACACCGCAGCATCCATCGTGAGCCAGAACAAGATGCTTTGCTGGCCGGCTTCCTGCGATTCGATTCCGTCTTCGCAGGGCCAGGAGGACCACGTGAGCATGGGTTCGAACTCCGCCACCAAGCTCGTCAGGGTCGTCGACAATGTCGAGACGGTTCTCGCAATAGAGTTGTTCAATGCGGCCCAGGCACTGGAGTTCAGACGCCCAGGCAAGTCATCGCCTCTCATCGAGAAACTTTTCACAGAGTACCGCAAGGTCGTACCATTCGTGGATGTGGATACCTACATGCATCCGCTCATCATGAAGAGCATTGACTTCATGCGTGACGAAAAGAACATTGTATTATAACAGGTCTACGGTCTTGTCATGAAAACATTGATAAAGAATATCGGGCAGATTGCCGGAATCGTGGAAGAAGGCATCCTTAGAAAAGAGGGTGCGGCGATGTCAGAAACCGGAACATTGGACAATGCATGGCTTCTGATTGATAATGAACGCATTGCCGATTTCGGGCAGATGGACGCCCTTCCTTCGGAGGAGGGTTGCGAAGTCATTGACGCGGATGGCGGTATGGTTCTGCCGGCGTTCTGCGACTCGCATACTCATATCGTGTTTGCCGGCACTCGCGAGCAGGAATTTCTGGACAAGATCGAAGGACTTTCTTACGGGGAAATAGCAGCGCACGGCGGAGGAATTCTGAACTCCGCCGACTTGCTGCACCGCACTTCCGAGGAAGAGTTGTACCGTCAGGCGATGCTTCGGGTCAATGAAATGATTTCCAAGGGCACCGGGGCAATCGAAATCAAAAGCGGTTACGGGCTTACTACGGAAGACGAATTGAAGATTCTGCGCGTAATCCGCCGTATTCGTGAAACATCTCCTGCCATCATCCGTGCCACGTTCCTTGGGGCTCATGCCGTCGGGCGCGCGTTTGCAGGGCGTCAGGAGGAGTATGTCGACCATGTCTGCAAGGAGATGATTCCTGCCGTGGCCAAGGAGCAACTGGCAGATTTCATCGATGTTTTCTGCGAGGACGGTTTCTTCACGCCGGGCCAGACTGACAAGATTCTTTCCGAGGGCGAGCGTTTCGGCATGGGTGTAAAGCTCCATGCGAACCAGCTGGCAGTTTCAGGCGGCGTCCAGGTCGGAGTCCGTCACAATGCGCTTTCCGTGGACCATCTGGAGAGTACTACTGACGCGGAAATAACAGCCCTGAAGGGCCGGAAAACCATGGGTACAATGCTCCCTGGGGCGTCTTTCTTCCTCCGCATGCAGTACGGCCGTGCCCAGGAGTTCATCAATGCCGGTCTGGGCATAGCCCTGGCATCGGATTACAATCCCGGCTCATCTCCATGCGGCGACATGAGGACCATCATGGCGCTTGGTTGCATTCAGATGCGCCTTACCCCTGTCCAATCTCTCAATGCCTGCACGCTCAATTCCGCCTACGCCATGGGTGTCAGCGACATAGCCGGCTCCATAACACAAGGAAAGCTGGCAAATCTCATCATCACCAAAAAGATTCCGTCCCTCACATGGATTCCATACTGCTGGCAGACGCCATTCATCAGCAAGGTGCTTCTGCGGGGACGGGAGGTTTAGAATTTGAACGAAACGCCAAGCGACACTCCGTAGCGGTGCAACCCGGCAGATGCTGACTGATAGAATCCTGTCAAGCGTGTGCCGACAGTTCTTGCATGTTTCAGACTCCAGTCGCATCCCATTTCCAACGAAGCTCCGAAGACATTGGAACTCAATATCTTGAAGTCTTCCTGCACCAGCCCTACGGGGATATTGTCATCATCCGTTTCCCTTCTTGAACATTGCAGGGAGGCATCCAGGTTTTTGCTGCCGTCGACGGAACCGGCAAAATCAAGTTCCGCTTTCGCAAGCTTTATCTTTCTGGAAATACGGGCTCCGAAATCGGCAGAAATGACTTTCATCTCTGACGATGTGGCCTTGTAGGTCTGCTCAAGACTGTTCCAGCCAGCCGTAGCCGCAAATCTCCATGTTTCATAGCCGTCACGCTTGAGCACCACGCCCGCTTCCGCATCAACATCATGATTCACAGACACATAGCGCGCAGGTATTTCAGAATCAGTCACCCACGCATTGACATCTGACGAAGAATTGAAATACTGGACAAGTTCACGGCCGGAGCCACGAGACCCGTTATAGTCCGCAGACACATGCAGTCCCCAATTCTCCGGATCATACAGGAAACCGAACTTTCCGCGCCAGGAATCCGTATAGTATTTGCCACGGTAATGAGGCTTGTTGTAGTCGATGTCGAACACTGATTCCATGCCGTTCAAGTACGAAGCCTTTGCCGAGACAGAAACATCATTGCGTGTCAGAAGCCATCCGAAAACTGCGCCCAGACTGTTCCCCTCATACTTCCTTTCACGCTCCGTAGTACTGAAAATCTCGTAAGTATATTGCCCCAAGCCTTTCAGCAGATACAGTTTCTGCGGTACGGACGAGTCATACAAGATCAGATTCGAGTTCTCGCGATAGGAATAATACGTGAAACCGGCCGAAAAGACGCCCGCGCCCCCGGCATTGAAGGACAATGTCGGTTCAAGCCCGATTTTGCTCATGCCAGCCTGCGGCCTCGGGTCAATGTTTTTCGCACCGCGTCCTACATTAAGGTCAATGCCGATGCCGGCGGACAGTTTTTCGCAAATCTTCGCGGAAATGTCCACCCACATTGAATAATACTGCTTTCTCCAATCTCCTCCCGTGCTGTCGGCAATGACGTACGGCATGTCACGCAGCGGGTTGAAGGTGGAGGAATATTGTATTCCGTTCTCAAAAGATTGACGGAAATCAAAGTTCCCTTTCAGATGGAACAGTCCGACCTGACGTTCTCCGTCCGCCTTGAAGAATATGCCATATTTGTCAGAAGCCTCCTGGGGACGATGGAAACTGCCCGACTCGACATCACCTCCGACAGCGGCACGGCCGAAGTCTGATTTCGCAGTGAATTCCATTTCAGACGCAATGGCATTCCTTGTCTGCTGGGCATGCAGATTTCCTCCGGCTGCGGCCAGGTATGCAGCCACTATAATAAATATAATTCTAGATCTGCTCTTCATTCCGACAATGGTTTAGTGTTCACTTCGAAGTCTACCGTAGAGTTGTTGGTGTCCATAAGTTTGGGGATTCCCACAGTTGATATGGTCTTGCGTCGGACGCTGCATCCGCAATATGTCTTCCCTACGGTGGCATATCCTGCATCTATCTTCGGAGAAAAGCGTTTGGTAGACGTAGCCATCTCATTCTGGATGATATCCACAGCGTCAGTCACATATTCATACGGAACCTTCAGGCATTTCCAATATTCCTCGCTTTCGAACGGATCCTGGAATGTTTCCGGAAGCATAACTTGTTCAAATGCCGCGAACTCTTCACGTGACGCCTTGACCAGCACCATGCTCTGTCCGAAGACGCCGCTGCGCCACAGATACGCATAGTCCGGCCAGAATGCCATTTCCATATTAGGCGCCGGCAGGTCAGGGTATTTGTTCTCCGGGTCGACCACATATGCCTCATAATCAGCATTCGAGAGGTCCACCGGAGACGCCGGGTTATAGGAGGCATCCTTGTTGTGAGGTGCTGCCATGGTGGCGATTACTATAGTCTCGCCGGGCTGCACTTCCCTCTTCCCGTTACCTGCAGCTATCTTCCAGACGCTCTGCAGGTACACATTCTTATATGCTCCGGCAGTTTCGCCAGGCCAAAGCGGTCCGGCTTCTCCCAATCCGCCATAGTTTTCGTTCATTCCGATATACAAATCCGATATGTCCACAGGGGTGTCCGAATTGTTATATATCGAATAGAATCCGTCATTCCTATATGAGCCGGCTGTAGGAGTCAATGATCCCGCATAGTAGAGTTCCTTGAAGATGACCGGGCTGGAAGATACCGCGAAGAGCGCCACTACCTCGTTTTCCGGCACGGCGTCAAGCCTGAGGATCAATGAGTTGACAAATCCTGCGATATGAGTTCCGTCCACTTTTCCTGAAACAGTAAGTGTATAGTGTCCGGGCATGACGCCATTGACATCGACAGTTCCGTCAAGGTTGCTCTTGAACACGTAAGTATATTGCTCGGTGGTATTCGTCATTGACACGTCCACCGGCTCCGGGAAATTCGCCGTCTTCCCGTATTCCATGTATTCAAGACGGAGCTTGAAATCCTGAACTAGCTGACTTTCAGGAGCATTGTCCCGCCAACACGAACACATCATAGCCGAAGTCACGGCCAAAATCCATATATATCTTTTCATTGCAATCAGAATTTTACCCATGCCTCGATACCGAAGAATTGTGACGGATTCCTGGAACTGATATAAGATCCGGGATTCCTGCGGCTTTCTTCCAGAGGATTCGTCTTGAAGACATTGTTCAGGAAGAACGTGAAGCCGAAGTACTCTCCAATCTCCTTGGTAATACGCAAGTTACACAACCACAGCGGATTATAGGACTCCTTGATGAGCCTGTTCGCCAATATCTGTTTCTGTATGTCAGGATTGACAGTATCATTCTCCCCGACAGGAACATACTTCAGGTTCGATGCGCTGAGGTATGCGACAGGGCGGATGTTGTCTGTTCCGAGATTCTCCTGGGTGTCGATCCAGATTGTCTGCAAAGACATTGAAATGACGAACCCGATTTTCGGGATATTGTGGATCACGCGCAGGTTCGTGGAGAATCTGGAATAACGGCTGCCGTCACCGGAGGCATATATTCCAATGTCCTTATACACGCCGCCCGAATCCGGACTTTTCTGGAAATAAGACTCGGAAGTGGAATACATGTCCGTACGCATGTACGCGCCATTGAGCACAAACGAGGTACGGATAGGCCGTATCTGTCCGAAATCCAGGTCAAACTCAATTCCGCGTGTCTCATCCACCTTGTTGTTCAGAGGTTTCATGTAACTGAGCACGACATTGGCAGAGTTTGAATATTTAAGCGACGGATATGTGCCGGCCCTGGATATTCCCTCGTACTTTTTGAGCTCGAATATGTGGAAAGAGCTGCGGTCCAACCCGAAAGAGTACCCGTCAGTCAATTTTTCCTTGAATCCTGTCACGGAGAACCTCATGCCGGCAAGCGTAAAGTCGATGCCTATTTCGCTCTTCATGTTCTTGGCGATTTTCAATGACGGTTCAGATGTGTCGTAAACCTTGGTCGTAATCATACTGAGGGTCTGGTCCTCCGTCACGCCCGTCTGACCGATATTGCTGTAATTCACGAAATCGAAATACGCCTTGTCCGGGTAAAGGTAGACAAGCGGCGGAGCTTTCGAGGTGATTCCCCATCCTCCGCGGATTTTCAGGCGGTCAGGGATAATGTCGTATGAGGCATTGAAACGAGGCGAAACCGCATTTCGGCCCTCGGTCCTTCCTGGCTGGATCATGTCGAAACGGACACCGAGCTGAACTTTCAACTCCCTTTTCAGCAATGTCGCAGAAATATTGTCCTCAGCATATACAGAGAATTGGTTCAATGCCGGTATCTCGGTATATGGGCGCATGCGCAATCCCGATGACGGCGGCATGAGCGGGTCGAACACCTTTCCACGTCCGAAGTTCACATCAGTTTTCCATTCTGTTCCGGCAATGATCTTGTTCCCGATGCCCCAGAATTCCGTGAACATGTTGGCCATGGCCTTGGCAAACACATTGAGCGGCTTGCCGTAAGTGTGCATCTTGGTAAGGAATTCGTAAGGAAGGATGTTCGTAGATGCCTGGTATCCAGGCTTGTCCGTATTGGTAAGCACATTGCCGTCGACATCGGTCACAGGACCGCTCACATTGGCTGCCACCGTTCCGTCCTTCATGGCGGAAGTCACCATATAGCCATAGTTTCCGCGCAATTCCTGGGTGTATCCCGTCTGCTTGGAATATGATCCGGACAGATTGAATTTCAATGATTTAAGGAAATTCTTGTCCATCTGCCAGTTAACATTGGCATTGAACTTCACGCCCATGTTTTCGGACGAGCGCTTGCGCTGGTATTTCACGTCGGACGGGTCGAGTTTCTGCGCGTCAATATCCGAGTAGAAGCCCAAGCCTGCCGTTGTCCTTATGGTCTCCTTGAAAGTCTTGGAATACAGCAGGTTGGCGGTAATTCTCCGATATTGCTGATATTTGCGGCGTTCATCCGCCAACGAAGAGGCGTAGTCGAAGTCCGCACTCAATGCCCCGCCTTTTTCGCTGAGGCCAAAGCCCTTGCTGACAGAGGCTTGGGTCAATGTCGGATTGATCTTGGTCCTGATTTGGAACGGATACACACCTGCCTTATGGTTCACGATAATGACACCTGAGGTCAAGTCTCCGTATTCCACCGACGGAATGCCCCTGATGACATCCACGGATTCGACATTGTCCACAGATATTTGCCTGAGGTCAATGCCGGTGCCGGCGGTAGAGGAATATCCGGTGGTCAATGTTCCGTTGACGGCAGTGTTTCCGACTTGAAGGTTGGCATTGTTCGACACAGGTGCGCCATTTACGACGACTGCCGTTCCAAGGCTGTTCATGGCATCGGAGCCGACCTGTCTGATCGTGGCTTTGGTGGCTGAGGTCATGGACGGATTGGATGCCAGCTGTCCCGGAAGGAGTTCCATCACATCGCCAAGTGATGTGGCCTGGAGATGGTCGATGGCGGCTCGTGAAATCGTGGATGCAGTAGAGGCTCCCACCGAACTCGGCTTCGCGGTCACGACCACGTCATCAAGTCTGAATGATGATTCCGACATGGATATCGTTATGATTCCCATGTCTTTACGGACTTCAACTTCTGCCTTGTAGTCGACCATGCCTATCATCTGCGCGGTGATGGTCCATTTCCCGGCAGGTACGTTTTTCAGGATCAATGTCCCGTCTTCTGCCGAGGCTGCATATATTCCGCAGTCAGGGAATCCTGCCACGACTCCGGGAAGCGGTTCTCCCTTGGAGGAAATGCTTACCCTGACATCGAATTTACCCGGAGCGGCCGCCGCATTGCAGCAAACCACCCCGAGTAAAAACGTGATTATTAATATCTTGAGAAATCTTGTCACTTGCACGCGATTATTTCTTTACGCATCTGACAGGGAATGCCAAGGTGAGCGGGTTATTCTTTTTGTAAGTAGGGAAAAGATTATATTCAAATGAGTTAACCCCTTCACTAGTCTTCACGCCGCTCCAGAAGTAATATGCGTCTGGAAGATACAGGCCCTCTTTGCCCTCTTTGCCGAACTGTCCTGAAGCAGGAACCAGCATGCGGTTGAACAACAGTTCCGCTGCTTCATATTCTTCCCTGGTAGCCTGGTCATAATCGTACAAAGCAATAGCTTCCAACTTACTATCTATAGCCTTCATTTGTTCATCATCAGGAAGGCCCCAACCAATCGGACAAGGAGTATTTTCAGGCTTTGTCCAATCAGCAAAACCCTCGCTGTCAGCACTCCAATTGGCATCGTAGTTGGCATTGACCTTAGCGTCACCTGCAACAGCTACAGGGGTATTCTTTCCCCACTGATAGTAATTTCCAACCTTCAATACTGCTGATGCTCCCACATTTCTGTCCAGCATCTTAAATCCGTATTCCTTAGTAAAGTCCAGAATCTCATAGCGTGCGATCTGAGGTTTGACTGTAATGACACAAGTAGCGGTCTTTCCTGCAGCAGATGCGGATATTGTCACAGTTTCTTCATTTTCAATATCTTTTACAGCGAATGCAATCTTACCATTTTCATCAACGGTTATAATTTCAGGCTTGTCAGAAGTCCAGGTAACAACAGTACCCCCCCCCTATCAAAATATCAGAAGGTGAGCCAGTTACAGACAGTTCAGGGAGAACTTCATCGGTAAATTTGGTAACGGTTTCAGGGGTAACGGTGAGAGAGTCGAGCTTGACTTCATCTTTCGAGCATGCTGCAAAAGCCAATGCAACAGCTGCCACATAGAAAATTTTCTTCATGTTCAATAACATTTAAGAACCATACAAAAAAACACTTAATTCATACTGAATTACTCTGGTACTAAAGTTATGTTATTTTAAGAACAAGTCAAAAGAAAATTTTCAATGTTTTTCAAGTTTTTTCATATAGACAAGAGGAGTGTAAATTACGAATTTGTCCCGTTTTATGTTAAATAAGTTTAAGTCTTAAACAAAACGAGGAGCAACTTTAATTATTTTGATTAAAAAGAGACAGAACCAATTAAAATCAAATTACGATAAAATTTAATTCCGATTAAAGATTTCAAGTCACACCATATGTATTTGCCGCTTCGTTCCAGGTAAAACGTTTTCCTCGTACAAAATAGGTTTTTTGAGTTGCTTGGTGCAAACTAAAACGTTTTCTTGGAACTAAATGCTGAATCTTCTTAACACATATCCTGCAACTCAGGGCAGGCAATCAAAAAGGACTTTCTACCCACCCATATTATCTCTAACGCCAAACCTAAAGCTCGTGTCTGGCATACCTCAAATGCCGGTCATACATCAAATGCACTACAAGCCTCTGTAAGAAAGGACAGATCAGCGATGGGTTTCCCTCTGACCTAGGAAATATCGCTGACGCGTTGCAATGAAAAATTCAGTGACGTGGTCAGATTATCTTTCGGAGATGGAGTGTAGCAGTAGCTATGTGACTGATGAAGAAGGAAATATGGACCGGAAAGATATTCACAAGATGATGCAGGTTATTTTTTGAAGACTACTAATTAGGTTAGAACGGAGATATTTCATAAATTAGTAGCTCAAGCAAGAAAACACCTCTACTAAAGAGGAAGCGTAAATATATATACTGACATGATAACAATCAACCGTTCTAAACTTCAGGAGGTAATCTCCGAATATAAAAAGTATTTTCCCTCACACATCAGAGACGAAATCTATAAATGGAAGGCAGTGAAGCATTTCCAAGACAACTGGGATATTGATGCCCAGGACTTCCTCGCGATGTTTTTGGAGGCGACGTCCAACTTCGGCAACCTCCTCACTTCCAGGAATCGTTTCCCGCGTGTAATGGTAAAGGAGATGTACAAATGCGAGCCTGAGACGGTGCGGTGGATGTTCCAAAATTTGTTCGACGAGAGCAAAAGTTTGGAAGAACGTGTAATGACTTTTCGCAAGGAAGCAGATCGAATTCGGGAGCAGCACTGGCCGGACAAGTTGCATTATCAGGATTTCAATTCCATCAGCACGTACCTCTGGGCAAAATATCCGGAAAAATACTACATCTACAAGTACTCCGAGGTCCGGGCCACAACGCGTGCTCTGGATTCCAGCTACGTTGCCCGCAAAGGTGCCGATGCAGCCGGATTCGAACAGGCTATAGAGTTCTTTGACCTGATTCGTGCAGAATTCCATAAAGATCCGGACATCCGTACAATGCTCGGCTCCGCTCTGACCGCCAATTGCTATAAAGATGAGAATCTCAACTGCGTGGTTGTGGACTTCGACTTCTACGTAAGCCGTTTCTATAGCCCTACGGCTCAGGCACATCCCATTGACCGAAATGATGTCCACGTGTGGATGTATTCTCCGGGAGAGAATGCCCGCAAATGGAGCGAATGTACCAATAACGGAATCATGTGCCTTGGCTGGGATGATTTGGGAGACCTCTGCGAATATGAAAATCGGGATACAATGCGTGAGCAGATGCGTCAGGTCTACGGGCTGGATGGGTCTTATATGAACGATAGTCTCGCAACTTGGGAATTCATCAATGAGATTCAGGTGGGCGACATCGTATTTGCAAAGCGTGGACGCACACATATCATTGGCCGCGGAATCGTAGAGTCTGACTACACCTTTGATGATAGTCGCGAAGAGTACAAACACATCCGCAAAGTCAGCTGGACTGAAGTTGGAGACTGGGACACGCAGGAATTCCAAGCCATGAAGACACTGACAGACATAACAGGATATGCAGACTATGTCAAACGGATGACTATCCTCGTTACAGGAGGTATTGTCCCTGTCGAGCAATGCAATTATTATTGGCTTTGCGCCAATCCTTCAGTCTGGAGCATGACAGACTGGGCTATCGGCGAAGAGCAAAATTATACCTTATTTAACGATAATGGCAATAAACGACGCATTTTCCATAATTTCACCGACGCCAAAGCCGGGGATAAGGTTATCTGCTATGAGGCCAACCCTACCAAGCAGATAACTGCGCTAGCTATTGTTTCCAGAGAAAACGACGGCAAACACATCTGGTTTGAGAAAGTGGAATCCCTGATGACCCCCATTCCTTATGCCACCATCAAGGAGAATGCGGATCTCCGGAAAATGGAATTCCTCGTAAACCCCAACGGCAGTTTCTTCAAGTTGACAAAGGAAGAATATAGTGTAATTATGGATCTCATCCGGGAATCAAACAAGGGTGCCGGCCACGAGACGACCTATGAAAAATATAGCCGAGAGGATTTCCTTGATGAGGTTTACATGTCCGAAGATGATTTAACTGACCTCGAAAACCTACTCAAGAACAAAAAGAACATTATCCTACAGGGAGCCCCGGGCGTAGGCAAGACATTCTGCGCACGTCGTCTGGCTTTTGAGATAATGGGAGAGAAGGATGAATCCCGCGTATCAATGGTGCAGTTCCACCAAAATTATTCATACGAGGATTTCATCCTTGGCTATAAACCGTCAGGCTCTGACTTTGAGCTCCAGAGGGGTATTTTCTACAAGTTCTGCATCAGCGCTGCCAACAATCCGGATAAGCCTTATTTCTTTATCATTGACGAAATCAACCGAGGCAACCTGTCGAAGATTTTCGGTGAACTTCTGATGCTCATTGAAAAAGACTACCGTGGGGAGAAGCTGACACTGGCCTACAAGGACGAGAACTTCTTTGTTCCCAAGAATATATACATTATCGGCATGATGAATACAGCTGACAGGTCTCTGGCAATGATTGATTACGCACTGCGCCGTCGTTTCAGTTTCTTCAATATACGTCCCGGATTCCAGTCAGATGGCTTCAAGAAGTATCAAGCCGCTCTTGCCAATCCCCGATTCGACCGCTTGATTGAAAAAGTTGAAGAACTCAACCGGGCCATTGCCAAGGATGAATCCCTGGGCTCGGGATTTGAGCTCGGCCACAGTTATTTCTGCTGTCGGAAGAATGGCGTGAACGATGCTTGGCTGCATCAGGTTATCAATTACGATATCATCCCGATGCTGCATGAATATTGGTTTGATAACCGTTCCGAGTTGAAGAAGTGGGAAGTTGAATTAAATTCCATCTTCAATGATTAACGACAAGGGCATATTGATCCGAAATATTTATTACATGCTTTCCTATGCTTTTCAAGAGCTTAGGAAGAACAATTATGATGATATCTCGAAAGAAGACTTCGAGCACATTCAGGATCTGTTTGCCGAGATTCTCTACAAAGGAATATCACATCAATTGAAGCAAGGCCTCTACCGGGAATACCTCGAGCGTCATGATACGCTGCCGGTGCTGAGGGGAAAGCTGGACTTGAACGAGACTATCAAGAACCGCGTCAAACGTAAACAGGTTGTTTCTTGCGAATTCGATGAACTTTCGGAGGACAACACCTTAAATCAGATTCTCAAAACCACTGCGGGGATTTTGATCCAGGAAAAGATGGTATCCACAAAGCGAAAAAAACAGCTTAGGTCATTGATGCCGTTCTTCGACAGAGTAAGCGCCATCAATCCATTCCACATCCACTGGAATATGTTGAGATTTCAACGCAACAACCAGACTTACAAGATGTTGATAAATATATGCTACTTCATTCTGGACGGAATTCTAATGACTACCGAGGCAGGAATCTATAAGATGGCGACTTTCTCCGAGGAGCACATGAACAGACTCTTTGAGAAGTTTGTGCTGGAATACTACCGCGTTCATCACAAAGAACTCTCAGCTTACTCGGATCACATCCAATGGAACATAACGAATCAGGAAGAGGCCATCATCGATTTTCTTCCTTCTATGAAGACTGACATAACTCTGCACAAAGGCAGTCGTACGCTAATCATCGATACCAAATATTACGGACGAATGATGCAGGAGCAGTTTAATAAACAGACCATCCACTCCGGCAACTTGTACCAAATCTTCACGTATGTGAAGAACATGGACAAAGACAGCACCGGACTCGTCTCCGGTATGCTCCTATATGCCCGCACCCAAGAATCGACTGTTCCGGACCTCGACGCACACTTCGGCCCCAATCGCATCATGGTGCGCACATTAGATCTGAATCAGAAGTTTGAGTGGATAAGGAAACAGCTGGATGATTTTACGAACTATTTTCAGGACGACACAGTGCGCGTGACGCGTAGATAATTGGCTATTAAAGAGTTAGCTATTTTCCAGAGTTTACTAATCAATAACTCTTAAAATAGCTAATCCGTTATGAAACAGAGATTTCTACACCATGGCAGATTGCGCAATGGCTTCTGCTACGCCATTTGTGATATGTAAAGGGTGTGGTAGAGAACTATTTAATCGCAATCTCTCGCTTGTTTCATAATTCAATGGAAATCGATAGAACCAAAACAGTGTGTTGATTCGGCCAAATCTTGCCTGAATTATTTGGAAAAGTATGCATCCACCATGTAACCGGCACACTCCATTTTCGAAAATAAATCTATCCGCAAAAAACTTCCCCTAATCTGAGCCGTTATTTTTTCACGTTACTGAAAAGGCTCATTAAGCGTACGAGGGAAATCAAAATAACGTGCGTGGAAACGCCAGATTTACGCACGGGAGCATCATTTTAGCGAGTCTTGTGCAGATTAAAACGTTTTCTGCGCACGTCATAGCAAATTTCTGTGAAATTATACTTTTTATCAACCAGGATTTCACGTTGAGTCCCAGTATCAGGGCTGTTTAGGGGCTTGCACGGGTCAGGGGGAAAACCCTGTGTATTACGCATAGATTTTCTGTAGTCTAAAAAGAAAGTATTTCACGTCAGATATGCCTCTCA
>ENA-OOUZ01000073-OOUZ01000073.1-human-gut-metagenome-genome-assembly--contig:-NODE-73-length-56689-cov-14.911890_pt1 | contig 56689 bp, 51 predicted proteins | sample MGYA00241546_ERZ501274 | MGnify/ENA primary metagenome ERZ501274 (study PRJEB25962, sample SAMEA2042363) | human gut metagenome | biome: human gut; feature: human-associated habitat; material: faeces...
TGAGCTCGTAAAGAGCGTGAATCCGGATGCCGTGATGATCATCAAATCGACCATTCCGGTTGGATATACGAGCAGCGTAAGGAAGAAGTATCAGACAGAGAACATTCTGTTTTCCCCTGAGTTTTTAAGAGAGTCCAAGGCCCTGTACGACAATCTTTACCCGTCCCGTATCATTGTCGGAACGGATCCCGGAAACGCGAAGAATGTGGAAGCGGCGCACGTGTTCGGGGCACTTTTGCAGGAGGGAGCGATCAAGGAGAACATTGATACGCTCTTTATGGGACTGACCGAGGCGGAGGCGGTGAAGCTTTTTGCCAACACCTATCTGGCACTGCGGGTTTCGTATTTTAACGAACTGGATACCTATGCGGAGACGAAGGGACTGGATACCAGAGAGATCATTGACGGTGTCTGCCTGGATCCCCGGATCGGGACACACTACAACAATCCGTCCTTCGGCTACGGCGGCTATTGCCTCCCGAAGGACACCAAACAGCTGTTGGCGAACTACGCCGACGTGCCGGAGAACCTTATCCAGGCCATTGTGGAGTCCAACCGCACCAGGAAGGACTTCATCGCCGACCAGGTGCTCCAGAGGGCCGGCTATTATTCCGAGAACAGCCAGTACGACAGCGCCCGCGAGAAGAAATGCGTGATCGGGGTTTACCGTCTCACGATGAAGTCCAACAGCGACAATTTCCGCCAGAGCGCCATCCAGGGCATCATGAAGAGGATCAAGGCCAAGGGCGCCGAGGTCATTGTCTACGAGCCTACGCTGGAGGACGGCACGTCCTTCTTCGGCAGCAAGGTGGTCAACGACATCGCCGAGTTCAAGTGCCGCGCCGACTCCATCATCGCCAACCGCTACGACCGCGCCCTGGACGATGTCCGGGCCAAGGTCTATACCCGCGACCTCTTTGAGAGAGACTAGCCGCCTACTTCACCGTAATACCTATTAATCAAAATTATTTTCCATAATGCTGTCGATCCGCAAGATAGTTGACTCGTACTTCTCGAAGCGCACGTTCCCGTACTGGTGCGTGCTGCTTCTGGACAGTGCCATTCTGTTTTTGTCCGGAGTGTTCGTCTACTGGTGCTTCAACCGTGGCACCGCCCTTCAGCTGAACTTCTGGCCGTTGACCCACCTGATGCTGCTGTGCGTCGGCGTCCACTTCATATTCTTTGCCATCTTCCGGACATATTCGGAAATCATCCGCTACTCATCGTTCAACGACCTCATCCGTGTGGCGCAGGCGATGGGATGCTCCGCATTGGCGGTGATAGCCGTCCATTTCTTCACGAACAGCTGCCCGTCTCGGGTGTTCGCCCACGTCCAGGTGCGGCAAATCCTGATTGCGGAAGCCATCGCGACCGGTTTGATGTGGCTGCTTCGCGTTTCTATCAAATGGGTCTATGACACCTATTTCCGGACGGAGGCTGCGAAGAATGTCTTCATCTATGGCATCCGCGACGGCGGCATTGGACTCGCGAAGGCGATCCGCAGCGAGAAACCGATGCACTACCGTCTCCGAGGCTTCATCTCCCACGATCCGGCGCTTGGAGCAAACGGCACGCGCCTGATGGGCGAGCCGGTCTACGAGGTTAACGCCAGTCTGCCGGATCTGATCCGCCGCGAGGGGATCGCCGCCGTGCTGGTCGCTCCGGGCAGGATCGACAGGTTCCGCAACGACACGGCTCTTCAGGACTACATCCTGCAAAGCGGCGCAAGAATATTCTCGGCCAACAATGTCGTTGACACCGAGCATGATGCGATCAAGGGAGCGCCGACCTTGAAGGAGGTCAGCATCGAGGATCTTTTGCCTCGTGACGAGATCTGCGTCGACCTGGAATCCGTGGCCGAGTCCCTCCGTGGGAAGCGCGTCCTGATCACCGGTTCCGCCGGAAGCATCGGCAGCGAGATAGTGCGCCAGGTCGCGTCGTTCGCACCTTCGAAGATGATGCTGATCGACTCCGCGGAGACTCCGCAGCACGACATCCGCCGGATGATGGCGCATGACTTCCCGTCTGTGCCATGCGCCACCGTGGTGACGTCGATCACCAAGGCTGACAGGATGGAGAACATATTCAAAACGTTCCTTCCTGAATATGTCTTCCACGCCGCGGCGTACAAGCACGTTCCGATGATGGAGGACAACCCTTGCGAGAGCATCCAGAACAACGTCCTCGGCACGAAGATCCTGGCCGACCTTTCGGTCAAATACGGCGTTCGCCGCTTCGTGATGGTGTCCACCGACAAGGCTGTGAACCCGACGAACGTGATGGGATGCAGCAAACGAATATGCGAGGTCTATGTGCAGAGCCTCAACAAGGCGGAGCGTGACGGCGTGGTGAAGGGGCAGACCCAGTTCATCACCACCCGCTTCGGCAACGTCTTAGGCTCCACGGCTCCGTGATTCCGATTTTCGAGCGCCAGATCAAGGCCGGCGGCCCGGTGACGGTGACGGACCCCAACATCATAAGGTACTTTATGCTGATTCCCGAGGCCTGCGAGCTGGTCCTTGAGGCCGGCACGAAGGGCGAGGGCGGCGAGATCTTCGTCTTCGACATGGGCAAACCGGTGCGCATCGCCGACCTGGCGCGTCGCATGATCGAGCTGAGCGGGGCGAAGGGCGTGGAGATCAAGTACACCGGCCTGAGGGACGGGGAGAAGCTCTACGAGGAGGTCCTGAGCGAGTCGGAGGCGACGAAGCCGTCGTTCCACGAAAAGATCCGCATCGCCTGTGTCCGTGAATATGACTGGTCCGATGTGAGCCGCGAGATAGACGCCCTGATCGCCCTGTCCCACACCTACGACGACATGGCCGTGGTAGCCTCCATGAAGCGCCTCGTGCCGGAGTACATCTCCAACCACTCCAAGTACACCGTCCTTGACCACAAGGCGTGAGTTTGGCTCTGTGTGCCATGGATATTGTTTCAATAAGCAATTTGGAATTGTATTAAAAAACATTACGACTTTGAAATGATATTTTAAACCATTAAGTATACTTTAGTGTTTTTTCTTATATTTGCAAAGTAAACTTTGCTCTTATGGATAAACAGATTATAAAAAAACTAATAATAGAGAAGCAAAAGGCCATTCCGGAATTCTTTATTATTCGAAGGGAAATCCAGTTTGATACTCATGCAAACTATGTGCTTGTCGGTTTAAGGCGTGCTGGAAAATCCTTTATGATGTATCAGGATGCCCAGAATATGATGAAGAGTCCAGGGCTGACACAAGAAAACATACTCTACATAAATTTCGAGGATGAAAGGTTGTCAGATATTTCTTCAGACAGTTTGGGAGAAATATTGGATGCCTATTTCGAGTTATATCCAGAAAAAAAGCCACTGATATACCTTGATGAAATACAGGTTGTTTACGGGTGGGAAAAATTTGCAAGAAGACTTGCAGATTCTAAGTATAGAGTTATGATTACTGGCAGCAATGCCAAGATGCTCAGCAGTGAAATAGCGACTACACTTGGTGGCAGATATATTCCAAAGGAAGTTTTTCCATTTTCTTTTAGAGAGTATCTAGAGTACAAAGGCATAGAATTGGACAGAAATTGGATATATGACCAAGGTGCTTGCTCTCAGATATCAAATACTTTCGATCATTATTTCACTAATGGCGGCCTTGCAGAATCTTTCAATCTTGAAGATAAGAGGGAGTATCTGAATTCATTATGTCAGAAGATACTGCTTGGCGATATAGTGGAGCGGAATAAAGTGCGCAATGCACGTGCTTTTCGTCTTCTCACAAGAAAATTGGCAGACAGTGTGATGCAACCGTCATCCCTCAGCAGGTTAAAACATATTATTGATTCCAGCGGAGATAGCATAAGCCTGCCTATATTGAAAGATTATTTGGAGTATTTGGAAGAGTCCTACCTGTTTTTCTCTATCCCGAATATGAGTTCATCCATATCGGAGCAGTCCACAATCCGGAAAAGATACATTGTGGATAATGGATTGCTTAACTTGTTTCTTTTCAGTGGAGAAACGAAGCTGTTGGAGAATATAGTAGCTTGCAAATTGATCAGAAAATACAGAAACACCCCCGAAGAAACGCAGGTTTACTATTATAATAAAAACGTAGAGATAGATTTTTGTATTCCGTCTGCCAAAATGGCTATCCAAGTATCTTACAGTTTGGGAGACGATGCGACCTATAGGCGAGAAACAGGTGCGCTGGAAAAGTTCTTGAACGTTTATCCGGATTTTACCGCAATAGTCATCACTAGAGACAATGAGCAAACTATCGACATCAATGGGCATCACATCAATGTAATGCCTATATGGAAATGGTTATGTCTGGAATAGTGCACTCAAATAGTGCAATTTTAATATAGAACCTGCACTCAAGGAGTGAAAATTCGTTATATTTGCGGGCAACGTTCTTCTATAATCAGATGCGAGTAAGGAATGATGTGAAAGATGACATCGAGTTCGCCCAAGGCAACGTCATTCCTCTCTGGGCATTCGGGATGAACTACTAGATGGTAGGGCTGGAACTTTTTTTGTTATTTTTGTAAGTAAGTTCAGGGGATTGTAACGAGTAGTTCAGAAGTATTAATTGATTAAAATGCCCAACAATATGAGACACTTGGTCATAAAGAATTAAGGATGGTGTAGATATGTTCTTCAATTTCGAGATGTATGTATGAAGCTGAAAATCTTGAACGTAATGCCTGAGTGCTATGTTGATACAAACCTGATAGATTTTTTGTTGGACAAGCAGTACAAGACGGATATTTCTGAACTGACACAGATTTTTGGCGGTGAAGCACAAGGGATATAGGAGGATAAGACATGTTTAAAAGCATTGAAATTGAACACTTTCGTGGCATAAGTCACGCGAAAATAGACGGACTGAAAGAAGTTAATATATTCTTCGGAAAGAACAATTGCGGCAAGTCTTCACTACTTGACGCCATCTTTCTGATATCAGGCTTGTCGAATCCGAAACTGCCGATCAACATCAATCTGCTGAGGAACTACCTTCGATTCGAGCCGTCAGACCTGGCATTGGATTTCTATACACTTGACACTTCGCGGCCAATCAAGATCAAGGCATCAAACGACGAAGTGCGGGAGCTTATGATTTCTCTGTTCGAATCAGCTGCCAGCCGTATAGACTTGCTTGGAAACGAGAATAACATATCTTCAACTGATACCAAGAACCGTTATGGTCTTGTATTGAAATGCAAGATAAATGGGCATCCCGTCGAATCGTCCATCACCCTTTCTCGTAAAGGCGTAGAAAACAACGATTACGAGCAAAGCGTCAAATATGATTCAGATTATAAAGAGAATCTAACTTGTCGATATCTTTCACCAAAGTATGACTTTTACACTTCAATAGAAAGTCTTACAGAGATTCTAAAGAACAAGGATGAACAGTTCATTCTCGAAGCATTACGCATTATCGAGCCGATGATAAAAGACATAGTATTGTCACAGAATGAAGTGCTCGTCGATGTCGGCCTGGACAAGCGCATACCTATCAATGTAATGGGAGACGGTGCCCGTAAGATTCTCTCTATCCTCACGACGATTTATGAATGTCGTGACGGAATCGTCTTGATAGACGAAATCAGCAATGGCTTCCACTATTCCGTAATGAAAGCTCTATGGCAAACAATTTTGTTGGCGTCCAAAAAGAATAACGTCCAGTTATTTGCGACGTCCCATGATTTGGATTCAATTAAGGGATTGCGTGATGCTGCTCTTCATGATGAAGGCGACAAAGTAACATTCTTCAAACTCCAGCGTACAGTCGATGCAGAATTGAAGTCATACTGCTACAGCACCGACAGTATCGATTATATGTTGAACCAGGAAATCGAGGTAAGGTAGGATGAACAATGCCTCGAGAAAAAAGCTCGGTTCCGGCCAATGGTTATTTGACAATCCTGATTACTGGGATTTCTCGCGACCTGAACTTGAGCCACTTGTTGAATTTTTGAAGGAGAATTTGGAATAGTGGCGGATTCGCTTAGATTGAAAAAACATACGACGACAATTAATAATTTTAACATATCATGAGCATTTTTGCAGGAAAGACATTGATGATTACCGGTGGTACCGGTAGTTTCGGGAATGCAAAATGTTGTGCACAATATGGGTGCATGAAACATGGAAAAATTGCACTTTTTGAGTGCGATTGCTATCTTTGCAATAGTATTGCATAGATATACAAAATTAATTGAGTATGGTTGACGAGGCGTTATACGAATACATGCGTTTGCAGCTGGAACTTACGACCAGCAGTTTTCACAGGTATCTTTATGAACGTGTGAACTGGACTTCCCGTATGATCGCAATCACAGGGGCAAGAGGAGTCGGCAAATCCACGATGATCCTGCAATATCTTAAGGAACAGGCTTCGGATTGCAAGTTTCTATACATATCCGCTGACCATACATATTTCAGCACTCACTCTCTCGTCGAGGTTGCGGATGAGTTCTCGAAGGATGCTGGCCATTTGCTCGTCATAGACGAAGTTCACAAGTATTCTGACTGGTCCCGCGAACTCAAGCAGATATATGACACTCATCCTGACATGAGGGTGATTTTCTCAGGATCTTCCATACTGGACATCATGGACGGTGTCGCTGATCTCAGTCGAAGGGTACTACCTTATACGCTGTATGGTTTGTCCTTCAGAGAGTATCTGGAACTGTTTCACAACATAAACGCATCTAAGTATTCACTTGACGAGATACTCGCGGGCAAGTCACGTATTGACGGTGTGCTTCATCCTCTCCCTCTTTTCAGACGTTACCTTGCAGAGGGCTACTATCCATTTGCATTGGAGGGAGATTTCCCGATGAGGATGCAGAATGTCATAACAAAAACGATAGAATCAGACATCGCACAGTATGCCGAACTAAAGGCACCGACAGCAAAAAAACTAAAAAAGATGCTGGCTGTTATCTCGACACTTGCTCCGTATAAACCTAATGCGGATAGCCTCGCGTCTGAAATCGGAGTCAGCCGAAACAGCGTCTCAGACTATCTCGCGTTGCTGGAGAAGGCTCAGCTGATAGGTCAACTTAGGGACGATACGGGAGGCATGAGGGGACTGGGCAAAGTGGAGAAGGTCTATATTGACAACCCAAGTCTGATGACAGTCTTGTCCGGAGGGAAAGCTGACATAGGGAACATGAGGGAAACTTTTTTCTACAACCAGATGCGTGTGGAGAATGATGTGGTTTCCTCACGTCAGTCTGATTTCGTCATCGGTGACCGCACATTTGAGATCGGTGGCCGGAATAAAGGAAAAAGACAGATTGAGGACCTTCCGGATTCCTATGTCGTAAAGGATGACATTGAATTCGCTCACGGCAACACGCTACCCCTTTGGTCTTTCGGCCTAAATTACTGATAGCAGACGCGGCTATTTTGACCACAAGGATCTTTAAATATATTAACACAATAGCAATGGAACTTAATGGTTAGTGGTCAAATTTTGGACCCGGAGAAAATCCCCTTACCTTAGCCGGAAAAACGAGACCAATGTACAGCAGCGAAGACCTCTTCGAGGACGTGGTGACAGGCGGCAGGAAACATCTTGGACACCTGAGGCTGTCGCCAGCGTAGAAAAAGTAAAAAAATAATCAACAAGTAATACCAAAAACGGACAATCATTGGCCTGGTGACGGGTCGAGCGGACGCTATGTCTCTGACTTTGAGCATAGTCCAAAAATTGACCACTAACTGAAGGCTCTATGATTTCAAACAACATTTGGTCCTCTTCGCCTTTGAACACGGCCAGAATGGAGACATTCTCGTTCAAAAGGCTCCTGCTTGTACGATAGGTACTCAGGCCGAGGCAGTATGTGAACTATTCGGTGGGAAGAAAGAAGACATAAAGGTAATCGGTATTCGTCACGGAGAGAAGATGTATGAAACCCTTCTTACTAAGGAGGAATGTGCTAAAGCGGAAGATATGGGCAACTTCTATCGTGTACCGGCAGATAATCGTACTTTGAATTACGATAAGTTCTTTACCGAAGGCAATAAGAAGGCCGTAACTATCGACGAATTTAACTCCGACAACACCTATCGTCTGAACCTCGAGGAAACTAAGGCTAAAATTGCCTCTCTTGAATATATTCAGAATGAACTTAACGGAATCTCAAATCTCGTCAAGTAATGAGGATACTCGTAACCGGTGCTAAAGGGTTCGTAGGAAAGAATCTTTGTGCACAACTGAATAACATAAAAGAGGGAAAGGCTAAATGCTATGGAGACCTCGTAATAGACGAAGTCTTCGAGTACGATATCGATTCTACTCCGGAAGAACTTAACGAGTGGTGTCAGAAATGTGACTTCGTATTTAATCTCGCCGGTGTAAACCGTCCTAAGGACCCGGAGGACTTTATGAAGGGCAACTTCGGTTTTGCCAGCACCCTTCTTGACACCCTTAAGAAATACCGAAACAAGGCCCCTGTGATGCTCTCCAGCAGTGCCCAAGCCTCTCTCACGGGCCGTTTCGGCAACAGCGAGTATGGACGAAGCAAAAAGGCCGGCGAAGACCTCTTCCTTCAGTACGGAGAGGAGAATGGGGTGAAGGTCCTGGTTTACCGCTTCCCTAATCTTTACGGCAAATGGTGCCGTCCGAACTACAACAGTGCAATCGCCACCTTCTGCAACAATATCGCCAATGACCTTCCTATTACCGTCAATGACCCGAGTGTCGAACTGGAGGTTCTTTACATTGACGACCTTGTAGAGGAGATGATTTGCGCACTTAAAGGCAAAGAGCATCACTGCGAATTCAAGGGTCTGGAGGTGCTTCCGAACCCGGAAGGCAGGTACTGCTACTGCCCAGTCACCCACAAGGCAACTCTGGGTGAAATCGTCGATCTGCTCCATCAGTTCAAGGAGATGCCTAAGACCCTGATGATACCTGAGATTCCCGCTGACAGCTTTGCAAAGAGACTTTACAGCACCTATCTCAGCTATCTTCCAAAAGAAGGTGCAATCTTTGACCTGAAGATGAACGTGGATGACAGAGGGTCCTTTACTGAACTGGTTCACACCCTGAACTGCGGCCAGGTCAGCATCAATATCAGCAAACCTGGAATCACCAAAGGCCAGCACTGGCACCATACCAAATGGGAGCAGTTTATCGTGGTCAAGGGCCACGGACTGATACAGCAGCGCAAGGAAGGCACTGACGAAGTGATAGAATTCGAGGTTAGCGGCGATGAGATCCAGAGCGTGATAATGCTCCCTGGCTACACCCACAACATCATCAATCTCTCAGACACTGAAGACCTCGTGACGGTGATGTACTGTAACGAAATCTTCAATCCAAACCGTCCTGATACCTATTTCGACCCGGTAAAATAAGCGAATACAAGCACTAAAAGACAAACAGCAATGGCAAACTCATATTCAGACATACATTGGCAGGAGAATGGCAAACTCAAGCTCCTCATCATTGTCGGCACCCGTCCTGAAATCATACGTCTTGCCGCGGTCATCAACAAATGCCGCAAGTATTTCGACGTGATCCTCGCCCACACAGGCCAGAACTACGACTATAACCTTAACGGAGTATTTTTCAAGGACTTAAAGCTCGCAGACCCCGAGGTATATATGAACGCCGTGGGCTCTGACCTGGGCGAGACAATGGGCAATATCATCGCGGAGAGTTACAAACTGATGGTCGCAATCAAGCCTGACGGAGTTCTTGTTCTGGGAGACACCAACAGTTGCCTTAGCGTAATCGGGGCCAAGCGTCTTCACATCCCGATTTTCCATATGGAAGCCGGCAACCGCTGCAAGGACGAATGCCTTCCGGAGGAGACCAACCGCAGGATCGTGGATATCATTTCCGACGTGAATATGGCCTACAGCGAGCACGCACGCCGCTATCTTGCCGATTGCGGACTCCCTAAGGAGCGAACATACGTCACGGGCTCTCCTATGGCTGAAGTCCTGCACGAGAATCTCGCCGAGATCGAGGCCAGCGATGTTCACAAGCGCCTTGGACTCGAGAAGGGCAAATACATCCTGCTCAGCGCCCACCGTGAAGAGAACATTGACACCGAGAAGAACTTCCTCAGTCTTTTCAACGCCATCAATGCAATGGCAGAGAAATATGATATGCCAATTCTCTACAGCTGCCATCCTCGCAGCCGCAACCGCCTTGCCGCATCAGGATTCCAGCTTGATCCAAGAGTGATTCAGCACGAACCACTCGGCTTCCACGACTACAACTGCCTGCAGATGAATGCTTTTGCTGTAGTTTCAGATTCTGGAACTCTCCCGGAGGAATCTTCGTTCTTCACCAGTGTCGGCCATCCATTCCCAGCTATCTGCATCCGCACCTCAACCGAGAGGCCTGAAGCCATCGACAAGGCAGATTTCATCATTGCTGGCATCGACACCAAATCCCTCCTCCAGGCAGTTGATACTGCGGTGGAACTCTGCAGAGATGGCAGTCACGGAATTCCTGTGCCGGATTATGTCGATGAGAATGTCAGCACGAAGGTCGTGAAGATTATTCAGAGCTATGTGGGGATTGTGAACAAGATGGTGTGGCGGAAGGAGGACAATAGATAACACAAAACAGCAAAATATGCAAGATATGATAAAGGCATTTATTTCACATAGTAGCAGACAGAAAGATTTCGCAATCAAGTTGTATAATCTAATAGGGAGAGATTTCTGCATTATTGACTGTTATGATTTCGAGCCAGCATTCAGGTCGATTGATGAAATCTATAGGAAAATCAACGATTGTACTGTCTTTGTGCTGCTGATATCTCGCGAGTCGCTTAAATCAGAATGGGTTGCGAAAGAGATAAGTGCTGCTGCCCAAAAGTTTGCACCCTCGCAGTACGAGCGTTTCTGGCCGTATGTAATTGATAACGATTTGAAACTTGAAGAATGCCCAGCGTGGATTCGAACAAAAGTGTGCTTCAATCTCCACACGTTTACAAGTCCTGAACTCCTCCGATTGGATATTGAACAAAAGTTCCGGAGGATTATTTGGAGAGAGAATCCTGATATAAAGATTCGAGAAACGAGGTTGATTGGTCGGCAGGAAGAACTTGGCCAGTTCGAACAGATACGCTATTCGATGACCGGGCAGAATCTTCGTGCATTGATAATATCCGGACGACAGGGTGTAGGAAAGGATGCCTTTGCAAAACAATGTCTCTGCAAACTGGGACGGCCCTCCGAGATGGAGCCTTGTCGCATATCGCTTGATGTCAAGAATGGTCTAGAGGACTTTATAATTCAGTTAAATCTTATTCTTATACAGTACGACGATACACAAATAAAGTCGTATCTTGCCGGAAGTTATCAAGGAAAGCTTGACGTTGCAATTTCAATGCTCAATCAGTTGTTTGATATGCAGCAGGTCATATTTGTGGACGACAACATGGCTTGTGTCTTGCCAGATAAGAACCTCCCCAAATGGGTTGCCGATATAGTCTCTGACGATAGACTTAACAAACAGCTCGCCCTGTTCATAAAATCACGACTGACTCCCAATTCTTACATAGTTAGCGAATTGCCAAGACTGGAGCATATCCACATAAATCCACTCAGCAAGTTGGACCGCAAGAAACTGTTTTACAGCCTTGCTCAGAGTTATCATCTGGATTCCGGATTTCGTGACAGTGATGTCGATTTCTTTGTTGAAAGATTGCTTGAGTCACCTTCCCAGATACTCGAAGCAGTAAAAGTCATATCACAACACGGGGTTGTCAAGGCCAAGACAGACATCGCAAAACTGATAGAGTTAGGAGACGAACGGTCAAAGCCACTTATTGATCATTTTAAAAATAATTCTCTTTCGCTGAATGTCCTTTGCATTTTGGCCAGGTTTGAGTTTCTTGATTTTAACACTCTGGAAGAAATATTCGAGGAAGACTTAGAAAGCCTGCATAATGCGATTTCTGACTTACTAGTCCGTGGAGTAGTTTCTACATTTGGACCTTCTGACGAATATATCAGACTCGACCATTATTTGTGTGACTATATCCGTCGAAACCATATTAGACTACCTAAAGACTTGGAAGTGATTGTGGGCGAGGTGATTGAAAAGAGGATTGTAAATGCCAACATAACCAAGGACGTATCATTATACTTCTACGATCTTCAGCAAAAGATAATGAAACAGCAGTATGCAAGTGACAGTTTCCTGGTTCCTTCAGTCCTGATAAAGGCAGTAATCGAAGCATACAATGAGAGAAATTACAATCTCGTCATCAGTATATGCGAGAAGATAAGAAATGATGGGCATTTCTGGAATGACGATGTCGATAGGGAATTGCTTTACTGGTACTGTCTGTCGCTTTGCCGTACATTGAAAGATGATGCCCGCAACAAAGACAAATTCTGGGAGTCGGTTAATCAAATTGATGGAGCCGACAGGGATTTCCTTAAGGGCTTTTTCTTCCGCTACGATGAACAGTACCCACGAGCCGAGAAATGCTTCAAGCAGGCCTTGGAGAAGAACAACAATATGGACAGGGCGAAACGCGAACTTGTGACTGTCTTGCTCGAACAGGGAAAATTCGATGACGCTCTAAAGTGGGCAAAAGAAAACTACGAGAATGACAAAGGAGAGAATACATATCATATCTACGCTTATTTCAGATGTTTGGTGAGAAAGAGTGACCTATCCTCAAGTGACAGGGAACAGGTAAGAATCCTGATGGAACAAGTGAAAGAAAGCTACTCAGACAAAAAGGAGGAACTGTATGCGGCGATGGAAATTAGCTATGCAACGTATATAGACAGGAAGCCACCTCTTGAAATGCTTCCGTTCATCAAAGAAAGAGTAAATGCATTCCCGAAATCAGTGAATGTCTCAAGAGCTGCGAATGAGTACAGAAAGAGGCAGGAGTTGAGGTAGATGGTTTTCTATTGCATAGACTGAAGGTCAAAGTATACTGGAGAGTATTAATGGCCTTTTTTATGGAAATAATAGGGTCTGTAGTGAAATGTAGAAAACCAACTAATAAGTTGATAGCCATTGTGTTAATTATTTCTCATCTCTAGCATGAATAATTCTTCCATCCGGAGGTTGAAAGCTGAATTTGGAGGAGTTGCAAAATATATCTGCATATCCCAAGCACGTTGTTTTCTCTTTCTGCTCCATGCAATGGCAGAGAACGTGATGTCGTCAGAAAGTGTACTACGACCTATGGTGAGTGTAAAGGCCAGGACTAAGCTAGCAGAAATCCTGTACATCTTCTTCGGCATACACATGGAAAACGTGGTGCAGCTGGCGGACAGGATAGAACAGAGAGCACAGCTGGCGGCCTCCTGAATCGAAAACATGCACATAGAAATGTGCTTCACAGGGGAACTATGCCTCAGTCATTGAGAATGGACAAAATAACCGGCCGAAACGACCGGAATGAGATATAAAAACGTAAATTTGGTGATCCGAACGCAGAAATGGATGGGACCAGTCGGTTGCTTCGGTCAGATAGAAAACATTAAACGACAATCCCTAATGTAGATGCGCAAATGATTAGACCGCCGAAATACATAACGAAGATCATCTATCGTGTTGACAAAAATACGGTATTGCGTTGCTATGGTCAGGATGATATTACCATAGATAATACCAATATAAGTCGCATCATATCCAGAAAGCCATTTATTGTTGAGCAAGATGGTAGAAGATTTCTCTTCACCTCCAACCCTAATACGGTAATTCCTGAAGAATGTGACTATGCGCTCCTAATCAACCACCAGATAAACTCATCAACATTCGAGAGGACCGGTTTCCAAATGAAAGGCTGGCTGAAGCATCCGGCAATATCTGATGATTGTACCCCAGATGAAATCGTTAAATCTTGGAGAGGGCAATTTACATATCTTCCCGAAGATAAGGAAACAAACCAACCAGGATTGCGGGAGCCTCAACTTGCCGCAATCCATGCCTATCTCTCTAGGCGTTATACACTGAAAGACCGAGCCAATATTGTGATGCCCACAGGTACGGGCAAGACAGAGACTATGTTGGGTATTCTCGTTTCGGCTCAATGCCGAAAAGTGCTTGTAACAGTTCCTCACGATGCTTTACGCGAACAAATCTTTAATAAATTCGTTACTCTTGGATGTCTGCACGAGTTTGGGATTGTAACAAAAGACTGCAAATACCCTTATGTCTCCGTGGTCAGAACCGGGATGGACTTACAGGGTTGGCAGGAAATAGTATCTCGTTCCAATGTCATTGTTTCAACGATGCCATTGCTTGCCCAAACAACCATTGACGTACGCGAGTATCTTGCCTCAACTGTTACCAATCTGTTTGTAGACGAGGCACACCATACAGAAGCAGCAACGTGGAGTGAGTTTCTGGATAAATTCAAGAGAACCAACATAATTCAATTTACGGCCACTCCTTTCCGCAATGATGGGCGGAAGATGAGAGGCGAATTCATTTATACGTTTTCACTTCGCTCGGCCCAAAAGCAGGGATATTATCAGCGGATCAACTTTGAACCTGTTTACGAAATAGAAAGAAAGAATGCAGATTCCGTTATCGCCCAGAAAGCGGTTGAAATCCTCCGGAGAGATGTTGCAGCGGGCTACGACCATATTCTTATGGCTCGTTGCAAAGACAAGCAACGGGCTGACCAAGTTTTCAAGCATTACGAGCAATATGCAGACCTTAATCCTATTGTAATCTATAGCGGGAAACCTGGTCAACAAGCTCTTCTTGAAGAAATAAAGCGTGGCGAGCACAAGATTGTTGTATGCGTCAATATGCTGGGTGAAGGATTTGACCTGCCTCAACTTAAGGTTGCAGCTATCCATGATGAAAAGCAGAGTCTTCCCATCACCCTACAATTCATAGGAAGATTTACCAGAACAGCAGGGCACAATATCGGGGAAGCCAGTTTTGTGACTAATATGGCCTATCCGCCAATGGCTGAGGATATCCGTGATCTTTATCTCAAAGATGCCGATTGGAACTTCATCATTCCTGGTATGAACGACCGAACAACTGACAACGAAATCGCTTTCGCCGATTTGCTTAATGAGTTCCCGAACCTAAACGATTCAGACATTCCATTTCAAAGCATTAATCCTGCGCTTAGCACCGTAATCTATAGGCTTGACAATTTTGAGTGGAATCCAGACAATTGGGAACTAGTCTATACGGAAAATGATTATGACTATCGTTATGCCGATGTCAATGAGGCGGGTGACATGCTTGTCATTATTCTTGGTCGATTGGAGAACCTCGAATGGAGTAGCTTTGAGGGGATACAGAATCGTATTTGGAGTGTTATTTTACTTCATAAGTTCGATGCGGGGCACTACAAGCACCTCTATATCAATTCCTCCAACAGGAACGCCAATTTCGATAAATTGGTAGAATCTCTTTTCGGCTCCAAACAGACTCTTGTGGATGGAGATAATATGTTCCGCTCATTCCATGGCATCAACCGTATTCTTGTCCAAAACTTTGGCGGACGTAAACCAATTGCCGGAGACATATCTTTCAAGTCATTTGTCGGGCGGGATGTTGAGAACGGGCTTGACGAGGCGGCTCAAAATAAATTACATCAGAACAATATTTTTGCGTCAGGAATCTTGAAAGGGGAGAGGATTACTCACGGCTGTTCAAAGAAAGGAAAGGTTTGGAGTTATCGCCGCGGCAACCTTCTTTCATTCAAAAATTGGACTCATCGGATAGGGTCTCTTATTGAAGACCCGTCAATTCCGAACGATGAGTTGTTTAAACATACACTCAAGGTTACAGCTATCGATTCCTGTCCGAAGATAAGGCCTATTGCCATTGACTGGGATGATGATGTCTACAAGAATATCACGTCTGAACAGATGCTTAGATTTGAAGGATACGATGACGACATTTACCTTTTCGATGCTTCACTTGAGATAGCTCAAAGAGATTGGGAACCTAGGAATATGCCGACAGATATCTTGTTTGATATCTCGTTCGGCGAATTGCGGACTCAGTATAGAATCATATATTCAGCTATTGTGGATGGGGACCTGACTAGATATAGCTATTCCGTAGAAAAGCTTTATGGTCCAAAGATTTCGTTCCGAATTAATCAAGTTGGATTTGATGACATCGTAGACTATTTCAATTCTGAGAAGCGTTCCCCGGTTATCTTCTTTGCCGATGGGTCGATGCTATATGCTAACAACTACATCACGTTGAGACAGGTTACAACTCCCTTCAATCCTGATGACTTGATATCTTATGATTGGGATGGGGTTGACTTGAATGCCGAGTCTATGGACTGGCCTCATAAGGAGAATAGCATCCAGTATTTTGTCTGGCAGAAGATTCGGGACCAATACGAACTGGTTTTTGATGATGATGGCAGCGGAGAGATTGCCGATTTGATAGGCGTAAACCAAGATGCAAAGACAATCTTTGTAAACTTATATCATCTGAAATTTGCAGAGGACGGAAAGGTAAGCAAGCGGATATCCAATTTCTATGAAGTTTGCGGGCAGGCGCAAAAGAGCTTGAAGTGGAAGAATGGAGACAAAGACATCTTCAGGCGTTTGATAGAACGTGTTGCAAATACTGAAAAAGGAGAAAATCGAATTTTGAAGGGTGATTTGGAAGCGCTGAGGCAGCTTTCTCAGGATGCATGTTTAGTTAAGAAGATTGTTGTTAACCTGCATATTGTTCAGCCAGGTTTGAGCAAGGCTGATACTTCGGCAGATATTCTACAGTTGTTGGGAGTATTAAAGAGCTATGCTTATGAAGTGTGTAATGCTTCTCTCTCGGTTTATTGTAGTGAATGATAGGCTTTTATGCGATCAATCAATATGAGCAAGTTTAACATTGAGACTGCCGGGAAAAGCGTATTATTCCATAACAAATTGATTACTAATGTATTAAATATTTTGTATCTTTGATATGGAGAAAAAGAATTCCTCCAACGGGCCGTGCAAAGCTGAATTTGGAGGAATCGCAAAATAAATCTGCATGTCAAGAATGCGAAATATTGCTGAAATAGCACCAAATATTGGATTCTCGGAGTTTGATTTTTATGACCTCTATAGGTTATCTGTCGAAAAGAGTGAATTGGTCAGGATGAAGAAGCTGCTTCCTCTCCTCGCAATGGTAGAGAACTTCGGACTTGTCAGAAAGAGCACTACGACCTGAGACGAGTCAATGCTCGGACTAAGCTGATGGAAATCCTGTACATCTTCTTCGGCATCCCAAACGTGGTGCAGCTGGCAGACAGAATAGAGCAGAGAGCACAGCTGGCGGTTGCCTGAAACGAGAACATGCACATAGAAAAGTGCTTTCAAGGGGGAACTTCGCCTCTGTCATAGAGAATAGACAAACAATCCGGCCGAAACGACAGGAATGAGATAGAAAAACGTAAATTTGATGGACTGAAAGCAGAAACGGATGGGATCAGTCGGCTGCTTCGGTCAAAATAAAAACAAACAACGACAATCCCTACCTAACCTTCATTCGCCGGAACATGCCTGCTCGCTATCCATTGTCGTGGCTGTTCCGTATGATGTTGATGTACTGTCCGAAGCTCTATTTTAGGATAAATGGGGCAAGAGGGGTGTGAGTCAACGACTATAGTAGCCAAGTATTATTGGTAATAGATTAATCATTATGTTTTTATGTATGGAAAGCAAAAAGAATCTCCAAGATATTCTAAACTTATATGACGATGTCAATCGTAAAAAGTTCTACGATTTTGAGATTAGAGGCTCATTGTCTGAACTACCCATTGAGGAACAACAGCGAGATGCATATAAGTTTGAATTACTTGCTTTCACTTTGGTCGGGAATGGGAATGATAACGACTGGGATACGTATTATGGCCCGATGTTAACGGGTAAGAAAGAAGATGGTACGCCAGCTTATATGCCACCAATAGAGAGCATAACGAATGAGGCTGTACTATATTGGGAGTCTCGCATATCCCAAACCCATAACCCTCTTATGAAAATGCAATATGCAGGTTTGGTATGGGATTTTAAGCGTAAAGTATGTAATGATCGATATCCGGCCTCACTCTACGATGACTATATCACCTCTATGCTTGATGTTATCAATGGAGATTACGAACCACACGATGTCATCACCGTTAATGTCATAGAGAGACTATCATCATTTATAAAGAAAGATGAGAAATATAAAGACCAAATAAAGGCTGCTCTTCTTCGATTTGATGACGAAAGAACTTCGGAAGATGCATCAGCGCGTCTATGGGGCGCATATATCCATTTCATAACTGAACATAAGACTTGGTTTACTCCTAAAGAAGAAAAAGCTTGTATACAGAAGCATGAAGAGCGCCTTCTACGCCTATCTTCCTCAGTTAAAGTTAATCCTTGGGCAGTTAAAGAACAATCAAAGGCTTTATCTGATTACTACAAGTCACGTAACAAACCATCTGATATTTATAGAGTGCTACAGATAATGGAACAGTCATTCCGTAAGGCAAAACAAGCTATGGACTCTATGCAATGGATGGGTAATCTTGAGCAAATTGCAAATACTTATGCAGTTTACGGGTTAAAAGAGGAACGTCAAAGATTGTTGAAGGAAATTGAGGAAGCAGGGAATGAAGCGACTAAGCAAATGCAAGGTCATAGCTTTTCTTTCGATATACCGCAGGAGGTGTACGAACAACATAAATCATTTCTGCTTCAAGGTTCAACAGATGAGCAGTTTCAAAGATTTTGCAATTACTATATTATTGACAAAGAACAACAAGCTGAAGAACTAAAAAAACTGGCGAACCAGTATCCGTTGGTTTATATGATGCCTACTCAATTAATGGATGCTCATGGAAAGCCTGCTTCATTTATTAAGGGTATAAATGATGATTTCGATGGACAGTTGGTGCTTCATGTTTGTAAGCACATTCAGATTGGCGCCACCTTTTTAAGGTATGGTATCGGTGTGTTGCGAGACTCTAAGGCATTGTCCATTGATAGTATTATGGAACGAGTAAAAGTGTCCCCAATCATAGATACCAATCGTCAGGAAATTATCCGGCAAGCACTTCTGGCTTACGAATCAGACAATTATATTACTATGTGCCATCTTCTTGTGCCACAGATTGAAAATGCATTTCGCTCATTGCTCGACAAAAGTGGTAAACCTGTTATACGTCCGCAGAAGGACAATAATAATCTGGGATATACCCAACGCATCCTTGACGAAATGCTCAAAGACGAAATAATAGTCAAGACATTCGGTGAGAGCTTCTCCTTCTATGCTAGAATACTGCTCACCGATCAAAGGGGATTGAATATTCGCAACAACCTATGTCATGGACTAGTGGAACCAGCCTTCTTTAATGGGGCCATTGCTGATAGGCTATTGCATTTACTTTGCGTATTAACCCTTGTGAAATATTCCAGCTAATGAAACATAGACAATTTCTCATTTTATTATTTGTGGTTTTATGTGGTTTAGCTGTATATTGCTCATTAAAATGTGATGTTGTAGGAACTATTATTTCTGCACTTGGAAGCATCGCGTCGTTATATGCTATCATTGAGGCATTATATAAAGTAAAAAGCATAGAACGACAAAACAAAGAGATAAAGGATGCTGTCAATCAGAGAATCATAGCTATCAACAGACAAGAAACCAAGGATATATTAATAAGTACATAGAGGTGATATCACGAATACAATCGTTTATCAACTTGCGCAATGCAGATGCGGCCCTATTAAAAATAGAGGACCTGCAGTTTTTCTTGCACAATATCCAAAGTAATCCTACAACAACAGACGAAATGAAAAGAGATGTCTCAAAACATATTCGTGTAATCAGACAAGATTCTCTTGTGCTCAGGTCAAGAGAAAGCAATGAACTATTCCCTCAAGATGCTGATTGTAAAATCTTGAATAGCCATCTTGAGGATTTGCATACAACACTTATGAAGCATTCACAGCAAATACATTTTGAGAAATGATCAGTAATAAGTATTCCACACTCATCTCTAAACTGTTGAGCTCAACAAAAGAGAATAGAACTCATTGGCAGAAGACAGGACGACAGAATGAGTACAGCACAGAATTATTGCAATTCATGATTACACTTTCTATGGTATCATCTGGCACTTTTTCTATAGGTAAGGAACGTAATTCATCCTATGTTTTATCCGTAATTAACGATGAAGGCGAAAATATAGATATATGCGAGATCCTTTCTTCTGATCCTAGCATTGTTATGACAAGCGAACTCTTCGCTGAGGCAAGACGCTCATATTATCAGGTCGATGAAGTGCTGGATTCTTTGATTGATAGTTTGTAGATATCATTCCATTCTATATTCTGAGGTGAGGACGATTAGTCTTACTCGGTTAATTGCCGATGCAGAGAAAGAAAAATGAACAAATCACGATTCGATAAGCTTAGGTGTTTGGGCAAAGAATTACAGTCTGCAATTGATACCAAGGATGCGGAACTGATGGCTCGTCTATATGACGATCTGTCGGAGGTTTATATGGATGTCTTCGCTGCTGAAGATTATAGCTTTGAGTGCTTAAGGGAATACTGCCTATCTACGACAGTGTGTCTAAAATTCAAAGCTTATAACAATATGAGCGGGTCCGCTTTAGAGGAGGGCAAAAAGACAATAGAGATGATTGACTCCCTGATTTCGCTGAGTAATTATTCGACAGAAGAGAAGGGTGAACTAAAGGAATTTAGGAACCAGATAGAAAGAATACTTGCTCCTCTCAAGCCACATATGAACCTTGTTGTTTCGAGATTGGATTGCCGTTGTACTCTATGTAGAATCAGGCCCGCTAACAAAACAGGGTCCCATATGGTACCAAATTTCTTGTCTCACCCTACATTCTCTTGGGATGGCAAAGGCAAACGGTTTCACGAGGCTCTGAATCACGATTATTTGAACGCACCCGAAATGAATTGCCAATTCTATGGTAGAGAGGTGCCTGCATGGAGATTTGCACAAGGAGAAGGAAAGAAAGAAGTTTCAGATGAGGACTTAGCAAAGAATATTAATCAACTTGAGTATGACAATGAGTTCTGCTCTAGTTGCGAAGATCGCTTTGGCATTCTGGAGTCAGCTTATTCACAGTATTACAATGGTCAACAAAAGAAGATAAGCCCTCGTGTAGCATACCTTTTCTGGCTTTCTGTCCTGTGGCGAATGTCAATGGGAAGTATGAGTATCTTCATGGATATGAGGGATGAACTATCATTGCGAAAACTGCTTGATGATAACATTCTTGACTCGGCCAAAATGATTGCCGATAGCAGTGTTGACTTGGGTGATTGGCAGTATGCAGTTTTTCGTGCAGAAGGGCTCAAGGACGGTGATAAAGGCATCTTCGGTCATAGAAAGGAGAGTTCTCCGTATGTTGTGATGTTCAATGACCTCGTGATGGTTTTCTTTCACGGAATTCCTGAAGACAAGGACCTAATCCTTGGACCAATTACAGTCAATCGCAATAACTTGAATGATTGGCACGCTCCTGAGAAGTCCGTCAAGGTTGATAGACGCTTCTTTATGGATGTTCGCGACTGGGTCGTAGAATCATCTTATGATTACGAGGATAGGGTTCGGGAGACAGTTTTACGCACTATTCGTGAGGAAGAACGTTCCAAAGATTGTGTGGTTTCGAATTCAAAGAAACAGGCTGCAATTAAAGCCGCTCGACTGGAAGCAGGACCTCAAGGCAGACATTTTAGGCTTCATAAATTTCAAAGAATCTTTATCGCTTGGTGTAAGTTACAGGAAGCAGAAAAGAATGGTGAAATTTACGACCCTTTATGTGACGAAGAGTTGTTTTTAACTGTGGAGAACTTCCACAAATACTACGAAGATCTGGCATACTTATCAAAATATAGTGATGGGGAAAACATCGAAAAATTCCCTTTTTATGAAGATGCCAGGGCTTATATCCCAGATAATGAGAGGTGGAGAAGAGAAGAAATCAAATCATTATTAGATACTAAATATAAGGATGCATTTGATGATATGCTGAAATCAGCGAAGCCTAAAGATATTCAACGTTTGCTAACTGAACCTTCAGAACCATATATCAATTTGAATAAAAACATAGGTAGAAACGATCCATGCCCCTGTGGAAGCGGCAAGAAATACAAAAAATGCTGTGGTAGGGTATAAGAGACATATCGCTATATTAATGTAGTGTATGAGTTCATACCCGAAGATGATGGGTATAGAGCCATGCATCTGGATGAAGATTATCCTCCTCAACAAGCGGGTAATACAAACTAACTATATTGTGTAACTTGCTCTTAATTGAAATTAAGTCGTCGTTATTCGATTCTTACTGTGATAATAAGGGCTGTCTTTTCAGTGATAGGAGAAAGACGTAGTTCGTCAAAAACCAATAACTCAATCCAACCAATGAGGTCGAAATAATAGATGGAATAGTACAATTATTGAGTCGGATGCAGAAAAACGGATGGATTAATCTCTGCTCCAATTAAACAAAATACATTAACAACAATCCTAAATTATACAACAATGAAGATATTAGGAACGCCAATAAGAGATAGGAAGATTGGTTGCCAAAATCATCTAATAGAGATGACAATCGGTGAGTATTATGCAATTTCTCAAAATATACTCCAAAATAATGAGTATCAAAGACGTAGGGTAAAGTCATCGTCAACCGTATATAGTCTATTGAAGGAAGATTTGAAGCAGGGTTGTATTATGCCAGCAATTGTATTGGCTCTTACTCAAGATTTACAACAGGAAGAGGATGTTATAGAAGTAATAAATAATAACAAAGACAGAATAATTATTTTGGATGGTCTACAGCGTTCATACACAATCCGAGATCTTGTGAAAGATGTTTCCGGGAGTCTTATTGATGATGAAAAGAATGTATTGAATTTTCCATTGAGAGTAGAATTGTATACAGGCATTAATAAATTTGGAATTCTTTATAGAATGTTGACATATAATACAGGACAGACCCAGATGTCGACGCGCCATCAAATAGAAATTATCTACTCAGATTATATAGATAGAGAACAGAACGGCATTAAGTTCATTCGCGAAATAGATGACGCCTCTCCTAGAAAAATAGGTGAATATAAGTTCCGAGATGTGGTAGATGGATTCACGTCTTATCTAGAAAGAGATTACCTCTCACTTGAGAGGATAGATATTTTGAACAGCATAAAAAGTCTTCAGGAATTGACTAAAGAGGATCCTAACGCTGAACTATTTGATGTTTTTATTCACTGTTATAATAGTCTGGTATCCAAGATAGAAGTACAAGGAAATAATTGGAGTCCGGATGCTGAAAATCTTAGTTTAGAAAGAATTTTCGCACCTTCAATTATATCTACATTCAATAAATCGCAATCATTGACGGGTTTTGGCGCAGCAATGGGAAAACTGATAGACCTTGGAGTCTATGAAAATCTTGAGTGTGCAAAGAATAAACTGGAGGAGGTTGATTTAACCAACGTCGAGGATGGAATGGACTTGTTTGTCATCAAAATGGATGTAGTAAGAAAGAATGCTAAGAAGATTGGCAATGATCAACGACTTTTCTTTTATCACTTTTATAGGGGACTATTGTCTGTTGATGCTGATTCGTTTATGAATATTAAGGGGGCAGTGGAATATGCTGCTCGTCAGTATGAAAGAGAAGCAATGTGATGAAATGAATAAGGTAGAGTTTGATGAGCAAACATCATATTTTATACTGAATAGGGATGGAATAGAAACCCCATATGCTTACCCTCCGAAGAGTAATAATTTGTGGTCCAACCTTCGAGACGAAGATTTTACGGTAGTTCTTCTGAGTAATCCTTTTCTTCATAAGGAGACTGACTGCTATGAAGTGGAATTTAATGGGAGCGGTGAAAGAGGCGGCTACATATTACCTATTGCGCTACTGGAATCTGAGGAAGCAACAGGGAGACCACTGTTATCATACATATTTGTCGCCTATAGGACATTACTTCAAAGATTGGACGAAGACAAGGAAGCTACGGGAGTGTTGTCGGATAGCTATAAGGATGCTTTTGTCCTTATTGTTCATAATCAGACTATACCTGGTTTTAATGCCCGAGACTATCTTGTTTCTTTGGCAAGTTTTGGGTTTTACGTCTATAAGGGTGAGCTGAAGGACAATTATCCTGAGCTTAAGTTTTTTGAACAGCTGCCGAAAACACTTAATCTAAATATAAATGAGGTAGACAACTTAAACAATGGATATGTGTCCGACTTACTTACCAATAGGATATGTGCTACATCTGATTTCCTCACAAGATTTGTATTGGTCTATCAAGTAGTAGAAGTATATATTTCCGAGATTCATCAGAAATTGCTGGATTCAGCAATTGAAAACTACAAAACTGGTGTTTTGAATAAGAATGATTTTGGAGAAGAACTGAAGAATATTTCCAGAGAATCATACCAGATAGAACAGTTATTTGCCGGTTTTTTAGAGGAGCCTGTTAGCTTAGAATACAAGCAGTCTTCGCTAAGTTTGTTCGAAGATGTCAACTATAAGATTAAAAATGAGAAAATACCGTCATTGTTCTATGCTCTACGGAATCAGGTGTTCCATAATTACAAAATGTTCGCAGGTCATGAGGATGCATTATATCAGGTAATGTTCTGTTTTGAGCGTGTGGTAATGATGTTTCTTGCTAAAAAGAAGATATGTTAAGATGAGTAATTATTTGATTTTCCTCAGTAAACATGGTAATGGGATCATTAATTACAAACTTTCTAAGTATATGACAAAAATTTGAAAACATCGATTCTATAGCGGTCAGTATGGTTCAAAAGGCATTGCTGGATGTAGTCCAGGCCATAGTTGAACAGGCTGACAGCCTTCCGGCCATAAGCCAGAGTCTTTATAGAACGAATGTTTTCGTGTATAAAGATACCGACGAGATAGCACCAGACATACGCAATCATGATGATGGAGAACAGATTGGACATACGCTCACGATCCTTGGCCATGCCTCACGACATTGAAGTTCTCCCGTATTCTGATGTGATAGTGGATGCCCATGGCATTGAGGTATTCCAGCCACTCGCTTCCGATGAACTCCCTGTCGGCCTGTACAAGTTCTATCCTCTCCTCGTTGTCGAATGCCGCCGCAAGTTTCGTATACGCCACCTGCTGCACTTTGTAAAGGGCGCATATCATCATGCTCATAACTTTGATTCGGGAGAGGTTCATAGATTTACCAAAATGCGTGAAGAGAATACGGGATAAATCACTACTTTTGTAGTGACCTTGGGTTTTATAACACATTGTTTATAAACTTTGAACATACTTATAAAGTTGCAGATTGCCGAGGTCTTTTGCAAATATAATTACTTGATAATCAGTATATTAAACAACAGTTTGACAAAATTGTCATATGCTAAGAAATAATCCAGTAATGTTCTAATCAACAGCCATACACTTGATCTTCTCTCCAGGAGAACGCGGCTCGGATACAGGAAATAGACAAACAATCCGACCTAAACGGCCGGAATTATATAAACGTAGATTGAACAGCTGGATGCTGATAACGGAGGGGACCAGTCGGCGGCCTCGAACAAATAGAAAACGTTAAACGACAGTCCCTAATTAGTCCTTTAATTCATGAATCAAATACAGTGAATTTTATTATATGAGAAAAGTAATGCTTGTCTTCGGCACTCGTCCCGAAGCTATCAAGATGTGTCCTCTGGTAAAAGAATTCCAGAAGCACACAGAAGAGTTTGAAACAATCGTGTGTGTAACTGGTCAGCATCGTGAAATGCTCGATCAAGTGCTGAAAATATTCGATGTCAAGCCTGACATTGACTTGAACATCATGAAGCAAGGTCAGGACTTGACCGATGTGACCGTTCGCATCCTTAACGGTATGCGTGATGTGTTCAAAGAGTGCAAGCCTGATGTTGTGCTTGTCCACGGCGATACCACCACTTCCACTGCTGCTGCCCTTGCTGCATTCTATGCTCAGATTCCAGTTGGACACGTGGAAGCTGGGCTTCGCACACATAACATCTATAGTCCTTGGCCGGAGGAGATGAACCGTCAAATAACAGGACGCATCGCTACTTACAACTTCTCACCTACACCTCTCTCAGAGAAAAATCTTAAGGAGGAGAAGGCACAGGGCAATATTTATGTGACTGGAAATACTGTAATCGATGCCTTGCATATGGTTGTTGACAAACTCAAGTCAGATGAGGCACTCGCTAAGGAGCAAGACCAAGTCCTTCTTGAGGCAGGATACGATGTAACACGTCTCTCTGATGGCAAGAAACTCGTTCTGATTACCGGTCACCGCCGTGAGAATTTCGGAGATGGGTTCATTCGTATGGTTACTGCAATGAAGGATCTTTCTGAGAAATATCCTGAGGTTGACTTTGTTTATCCAATGCATCTTAACCCGAATGTTCGTAAGCCAATCCATGAGGTCTTTGGCGAGGACCTTACCCGTCCTAACTTCTTCTTCATCGAACCGCTTCAGTATCTGGAATTCGTTCATCTTATGAGTAAGGCAAACATCGTGTTGACTGATTCCGGTGGAATCCAGGAAGAGGCTCCAGGTCTTGGCAAGCCGGTACTTGTAATGCGAGATACGACAGAACGTCCGGAAGCTCTTGCTTCAGGAACTGTTCACCTTGTTGGAACAGATTATGACAAGATTGTCAATGAGGTGAGCACATTGCTTGAGGATTCTGCAGCATACGAAAAGATGTCAAAGGCTGTTAATCCTTATGGCGACGGAAAGGCATGTAACCGTATTGTACGTATTCTTAATGGAGAACAAGTTGAAAGATACGGTTGCTAAAAGAGATTTATTGACATTATTATAAGTGACTAATAATTAACAAACTAATAGAATATGATTAACGTAATTGGCTTGGGCTACATCGGTCTTCCGACAGCCCTTATGATGGCTTCACACGGTGTGGAAGTCATTGGTACAGACTACAACAAGAAACTGGTTGATACTTTGAATGCAGGTCACACAACATTCAAGGAGGATGGTCTTGATGAGTTGTTTCAGGCAGCTGTGAAAGCTGGCATTAAGTTCACTACTGAATATCAGAAGACAGATATGTATATCGTATCTGTACCAACTCCTTACGACAAGTTTTCTAAGAAGGTGGATGCCTGCTATGTGGTCGCTGCCATCAAAGAAGTAATGAAGGTTTGCCCTAAGGGTGCAACTGTTGTAGTCGAGTCAACAGTAAGCCCTGGAACAATGGACAAGTTCGTTCGTCCAGTTGTTGAAGCAAACGGCTTCAAGATTGGGGAGGATATAAACCTCGTTCACGCTCCGGAGAGAATCATCCCGGGTAATATGGTATATGAACTCCTTCACAACAACCGCACTATTGGAGCTGATTCCCGTGAGATTGGTGAAAAGGTTAAATCTTACTATGCAAGTTTCTGTCAGGGAGAGATTGTTGTTACAGATATCCGCACCGCTGAGATGACAAAGGTTGTTGAGAACACCTTCCGTGCTGTTAACATCGCATTTGCCAACGAGCTTGCACGCATTTGCCGTCACGACAATATGGATGTATATGAGATTATCAAGATCTGTAATATGCACCCTCGCGTTAACATTCTCCAGCCAGGTCCAGGTGTAGGTGGACACTGCATTTCAGTGGACCCTTGGTTCCTTGTAGGAGATTATCCTCAGCTTGCCAAGGTGATTGACGAATCAATGAAGACCAATGATTCTCAGCCGACTTTCGTACTCAACCGCATTCATGAGATTATGCAGGAGAACGGCATTACTGATAACCGTCGTGTAGGACTTTATGGCCTGACATACAAAGAGAATGTGGATGACTATCGTGAGTCTCCAACCCTCCAGATGCTCGAAGCTCAAGAGCGTCATCTTGCCCGACCGCTCAAGTGCTATGATCCGTTCCTCGAAGGACACAAAATTGCTGAAAACCAGTATGATGACTTTGACGAGTTCCTGAAGGATATTGATATGGTTGTTATTATGGTTAAGCACGATCATATTAAGCAGAATTGGGATAAGTTGAAAGGTAAAGTCATTCTTGACTGCTTCAACATCTGTCCGTTAGAAGGAGTCTATCATATCTAACAAAACATAAGACTGACAGCATAGGTGGAACATAAGTTCGAAGTTCGATACTTCCTGTCAGTTCTATAGCACAATCGAGAAAGTTGCTTATGCTTTAATAATCAAATAAGAATCAACATGAGTAATGGTGCTCTATTTTATAAAGCAGATCTTCATATTCACTCCTTTGGACCTACTGGGTCATTTGATGTTACTGACACATCCAATACGCCGCATAATATTGTTGATACTGCAATAAGTAAAGGTTTGAAAGTAATTAGCATTACAGACCATAACGAAATCTTAAACAGCTTAATCGCTATTGATTATGCAAATGGTAAAGATATACTGGTCATTCCTGGTATAGAGGTAAGTACGCCCCAGGGGCATCTATTGCTGTATTTTGAGACTTCTGATAAATTGAGACAATTCTATGGCAACCTCACCTTTAATGACGAGAAAACCATTTGCAATCAAAGCATAACAGAGTGTTTAAACTATGCTGAAAGATACCAAGGTATAGGAGTATTAGCTCATATCAATCTTGATTCCGGTTTCGAAAAAACGATAGGACGGTTTGGGCCTCACATGGAACAAATCTTCAAGTGTGCAAATCTTATGGGATTGGAAATAACAAGCAAGACTGAAGCCGAACTATATACTGACAAAGATAATAATCCGAATCATATTCATCTTCTGGAAATTTGGCGATCAGCCTCTGACAACAAGTTACATAGGGATTTTGCCAAATTGATGTCCTCTGACTCCCACGAGTTGATACGGTTAGGAAATAATGCCGAAGGCAATAATCGGCTAACTAGGATAAAAATGCCAGAATTGTCGTTCCGTTCGTTTAAAATAGCAATGATGAGCAGCGAATCTCGAATACGATTGGAGGAGCAAATCCCTGCACATCGACCTCTTATCAAGCATGTGAAGATAGAGGGAGAACTTTTGGATGGTGTAGACATAGATTTGAGCCCCAACCTCACATGTATCATAGGCAGTCGAGGTGCAGGAAAGTCCACTTTGCTTGAATCTATACGCGAAACAGCTGGAAGCAATACTTTATCAAGATTATGTGATTCCGAGGTTTGGCCTCAAACAATAACGCTCGAATATATAGATGAGGCAGAACAACGTATTACGTTACAGCGCGATAAAAACAGTTATGTAATTAATAGGACTGACTCTGTTAATGGCATTACAGCAATACCAATTGAAAGCTATGGACAAGGCGACACGGCAAACACCATACAGCATAGCGATGAGAATCCTCAAGTTCTTATAGATTTCCTTGATCGTTTTTTGAATCTGGATTATTATAAAAGAAAGGATGAAGAAATTATTGTGCAACTTCGAGATAATCAAAGTGAAATGCGAAAACTTCGCATCAATCTTGCATCTTTGAAGGATGCCCAAAAAGCTCTTGAAAATGAAAAGCGGAAATTAGAAAATCTTCAGAAAACAAAGGCTGCAGATATTGTCCGATATCACAATGCATTGTTGCAAGAAAGAAACTTCAGGACGGAGTTAATCAATGAGTTAAACGGTTTGGTAAATAAATATAAGGATATTCTTGGCAATAAGACTATATTTACTAATGTGGCTTCGATGAATGATGATAGTATTATTATTGGAAAAGAATATTTTAATGCGGTTAAACAAATAGTCAAACAATTCTCTGATGTTGTGAGTTCAAAGGAAACGGAACTTAATGCCGCTCTTTATGAAAAAGTCCAAGAACTTAAAGTTCAACTCAACTTATGGAAGCAAAAGGAAACAGAGATACAATCTAAAATCGATGCTAAAAAACAAGAACTCACACAAGCAGGCATACCTTTCGATTTGGGAAGAATCAATCAGATTTCAAAGGATATAATTGACCTTGAAAAAAAGGTAAAGTCGCTTCTTGAAGACCAAAAAAGACTAAAAGACTTGGCAGCGGTTCGCAAGACGATAATTCAAAGCCGCCTTGACAACAAGAAAGAAATTCTCAGGCAACACCTCTGTTTTGCTCAGAGAATCAACGATAGCCTAAAGAATTCAGTAGATTCTTTCTTCATTACTATCAAATATATAGAAGGAAAGTATTCTACTGAGTTTGAGGAAACGTTGAAGAACCTGATGGGATGGAGAACAGTACAAGTTTCTAAAGCTTCAGTAATAGCAAGAAACATAACTGTATACGATTTTGTGAAAGCAGTAAAAACAAGAGATGCAGCATCGTTGAGAAAAATCACAAATAATGGAAACAGGCTTTTGAGCGATGAAGACATTCAAAGAATTTTCGACACTTTGAATGACAACTGTCAATATGAAGAGTTGGAATGTGTGAGTTATGATGACTTACCAGATATATCAGTAGCCAAACAATACAATGCTGCTGGTGAACAAAAGACGATTGTAAGAAAAATATCGCAATTGTCACTAGGACAGCAGCAATCCGTTCTTTTGGGAATATTATTGCTTTCCGATAGTGACAAACCTTTATTGATTGATCAGCCAGAAGACAACTTGGATAGTGAGTTCATATTTAAGACAATTGTTTATAACCTTCGAAAAATCAAGGAACATAGACAGGTAATTATCGTTACTCATAATCCGAATATTGCTGTATTAGGCGATGCAGAGCTTATAATTCCTCTTAAAAGCACTAATAATCATTCAATGGTTATTCATCCTGGATCGATTGATAATACAGATACGATTAATTTGTGTTGTCAGATACTAGAAGGTGGTGAATCAGCATTTAAACAAAGAAATAAGATTTATGGATTTTAAACCTTACAGGAGTCTACCCTTTTGAAAATTAAGTTCGGGACTATCGGAAAATGTCGATTATATTCAACGAATTGATTGCTAATGTATTAAATATTTCTTATCGTTGATATATAAACAATCATTCCTCCAATAGGCCGTGACAAGCTGAATTTAAAGGAATCGCAATATGAGTCTGCATGTCAATAGTTCGATTATTTGCAGCTATACATGCGCGCATTGGCAGAGAACTTCGGATTTGTCAGAAAGAGCACCACAACCTGAGGCGAGTCAAGGCCCGGACGAAGTTGACGGACATCCTGTACATCTTCTTCAGCATCCACACGGCAAACGTGGTGCAGCTGGCAGACAGGATAGAGCAGAGAGCACAGCTGGCGGCCTCCTGAAACGAAAATATACACATAGAAAAGTGCTTTCAAGGGGGAACTATGCCTCTGTCATAGAGAATGGACAAAAAATCCGGCCGAAACGACCGGAATGAGATATAAAAACGTAAATTTGGTGGACCGAAAGCAGAAACGGATGGGATCAATCGGCTGCTTCGGTCAAAACAAAAACAAAAAACGATAATCCCTAGTTACAAACAGCGACTGTCGGAACTTGGGATTAACCCATAGTACTTCTATGATGCCAAGCGCAAGTACATCCTGAAAGAGGAAGGAGAGAACAAACGGAAAGCCCTCCGTGATCCCCTGCCTGACAAGTGGGCAAAACACAACAAGCAGAATCAACTTGACCCAACTTTGGTCAACTTGAAATCAAATATACAAGTCGTCCTTAATCGGATGCTTACAATAATGCAAGTTACGAGTTAACAATTAACACCCGAATTATTATTGTATGTCAGATACATCAGTAAATAATAAGCGCATAGCAAAGAACACCCTGATGCTTTATGTCAGGATGCTCTTTTCTATGATTGTTTCGTTATTCACATCAAGAGTTGTTCTTCAGACTCTTGGTGTAGAGGATTATGGTATTTTTAATGTGGTGGGGGGAGTAATAACGATGTTCACCTTCATCAATGCTTCAATGGTTTCTTCCACCCAGCGCTACCTTAATTTTGAATTGGCAAAAGGAAACTCGCAGAGACTGAAGAGTGTATTCAACACTTCCCTGCAAATACATGGTCTAATTGCTATTGCTATTATCGTTTTGGGAGAAACCTTAGGGCTTTGGTTCGTTTTGAATAAGCTGGTTATTCCGGAGGCCAGGATGACAGCCGCATTGTGGGTATACCAATGTTCAATCTTAGCTTGTTCTGTGAATATTTTGTCGGCGCCATATAATGCGGATATAATAGCACATGAGAAAATGTCTGCTTTCGCATACATCTCCATTTTTGAAGTATTATTGAGGCTGCTTATTGTATATCTATTGCTTGTCTCTCCAATAGATAAGCTCATCGCTTATGCTATTCTTACATTATCGGTGCAGTTGTTGATTAGATTCATATATAGTCGATATTGCCATAAACATTTTGAAGAGTCTTATGTTGAATTCAATTTTAACAAGGCTTTGTTTAAAGAGATGTCCGGCTTCGCAGGATGGAGTTTTTTCGGCAATCTGGCAGCGATTTTATATACCCAGGGTCTTAATATGATGCTGAACATATTCTTCGGACCTGTAGTGAATGCAGCCAGGGGAATTGCTGTCCAAGTTCAGTCTGCTGTACAGCAGTTTGTCAGCGGTTTTCAAACCGCTCTAAATCCTCAGATCACAAAGAATTACGCAGTAGGTGACTTGGAACAGATGCATAGCCTGATGTTCCGCAGTGCAAGATTCTCTTTTCTTTTGTTGTTCTTTTTGTCTCTTCCGGTACTATTGGAAACGGACTTCCTTCTTACCGTATGGCTTAAGAATGTCCCAGACAATGCAGCCATTTTTACTCAGATAATGATATGCATATCTTTGATTTATACTACCTCTAACCCTTGTGTTATTGCGAATCAAGCAACTGGGAAGGTGAAAGTTTATCAAATGGTTGTCGGTGGAATCCTATTGACAATACTACCTATTTCTTATATCGTTCTTAAACTGGGTGCTCCTGCATATTCAGTGTTCATAGTGCATTTCTGTGTAGAAGCTGTTGCGCAATTCTCCAGAATGTTCATGTTGAGAAAACTCATAAACCTCCCATTGTGGCAATACATGAAGAACATTTATATTCCGATTATTTGCACGGTGGCAGTAGCTGTTATTCTTCCTATCGTTGTTCGTATGCAATTTGAGGAAGGCTGGCTTAGATTCGTTGTTGTGGGTTTCACTTGTGTTTTGTCTGTGGGTTTAAGCGCTTTCTTTATAGGATTCACCAAACATGAGAGACTTTTCTTTTTGGACAAAGGTCTGAGACTATTAAAAATGCGAAAATGATAACAATTACCGACAAATATAACTGCTGCGGCTGCAGTGCATGCTCCTCCATCTGCCCCAAGCATTGCATCACGATGCAGGCTGATAACGAGGGCTTCCTCTACCCAAAGGTCAATGAAGCAGATTGCATCGACTGCGGACTTTGCGAGAAGGTGTGCCACGAACTGCATCCTTTCGGAGAACGGAAGCCTCTGAAAGTGTATGCTGCCATCAACAAGGATGAGGAAGTTCGCTTGAAGTCCTCCTCTGGCGGCATCTTCTATCTCCTTGCAGAGAAGACCATCACTGAAGGTGGCGTTGTCTTCGGAGCACGCTTTGATGAGCAGTGGCAAGTTGTGATAGACTATGCAGAAACGATGGAAGGAGTAAAGGCTTTCATGGGCAGCAAATATGTGCAGGCTCGTATGGCAACAGCATACGCAGATGCTAAACGATTTCTTAATGAAGGACGCAAGGTGCTCTTCTCGGGTACTCCTTGCCAGATAGCAGGACTGCACCATTTCCTCCGCAAGCCCTATGACAATCTTCTCTCTGTAGATATCATTTGTCATGGCACTCCAAGCCCAAAGGTGTGGGGTCGTTATCTCGATGAAGTAGTGACAGCAGGAAGAAAGGCTATCAACGATGTGCAGTTCCGCAACAAGCGCAACGGTTGGAAAGCCTTCAACTTCACGATGGAATACAACAAAGACGAGCAATCAGTCTCCCTTTGCAGCCATCATCAGCAGAACCATTTCATGAGAGCTTTCCTTCGCGACATGATTCTCCGCCCCTCTTGTTACCAGTGTCAGGCAAAGAGCGGTCGAAGCCATAGCGACATCACCATAGCCGACTTCTGGGGCATCAACACAGAAATGCCCGAAATGGACGATGACAAAGGCACAGGATTGGTATTGGTCAATACCGACAAGGGGCAAACGGCACTCGATTGGAGCAAGACAAACCACAAAGAGACAACAGCAGATATTGCAGTCGTTCACAATCCCGCTTACTTCCGTTCAGTAGATGCACATCCCAAACGAGCCGAATTCTTTGCTCGATTAGACGAAACAGAGAGTGTAAATGACCTTATCGTTGACTGCCTCCGTCCTACTTTCAAACAGCGTCTTCGCATGTCTATTTCATTATTCAAGCAGCTGATAAAGAGAATGCTAAGATTTGCTATAGGAGGGGTAAAACAAAGATAGCCTCTTGACTTGTCCTGACCTGGGTTTACAATCGGAGAGCCGATAAAGTTAACACAATTAATTCAACAATATTTTGCTCACAGAAGACCATAATGCACCTCCTGTTCTTCATTTCAGCCAGGGCAATATTGAAAACATGCACGAAACCGGTCTTTTCTCATTTTTTCTCTATGGACATGTGTTCTATTTGGAAGTATTCCCTACAGCTTTTAGTGCCAATGGAATGAGGTATTTGAGGGAAGAAGCAAATAAAGTTCTCATTAATGTGAGAGGGAATGATAAATCTGAGAGCTCAAGAGTATATACCAGATGGTTTTTTTCTTAACAAGGTTCAATCATTAGCAAACGAAAACGATGTGCATATTGTAAGCAGAACAATAGACATCAACACAGATCAGTTTTATCAATAATATAGAAATATGAAAATCGGAATACTCACACAACCGCTTCATGCTAATTACGGAGGTCTGCTGCAGAACTATGCTTTGCAGCAGGTGCTCTTGCGTGCAGGTCATGAGGTGGAGACCATAGACTGGACTCCGTCAAACAAATCGCTTCGTAATAGTTTGTCTCGAATAAAATGGGCATTGTTGTCAACTCTCTTCCGTAATAAGTATAAGAAACTGAGATATCAACCAACAGACAAGGAAAAAAGAATCATTCAGCAGCATACCAACCACTTTATTTCCACCTACATTCATCATACAAAAGCAATCATGTTTGAAGATGGATTTCGTCGCCAAGCTAAAGAGGGGAAATACGATGCTTATGTAGTTGGTAGCGACCAATGCTGGCGACCTAGATATAATGCCTTCCTTTCCTCTATGTTCCTTGATTTTGTGAAGGAAGAAAAGTCGAAACGTATTGCCTATGCTGCAAGTTTTGGTACAGACCAATGGGAGTATTCTCCGGAAATGACTGCAATATGTGCACCACTTGCTCAAAAGTTTGACTTCGTGTCCGTACGGGAAGATTCTGGTGTAAGACTTTGCAAAGACTACCTTGGAGTTGATGCCGTTCATGTACTTGATCCAACATTATTGCTTAACAAAGACGACTATATCAGTCTAATAGAAGCAGAGAAAGAACCGCAATCCAGGGGTACTCTATTTAATTATATACTAGACCCCGATGCTAATAAGACTGCTTTTATTAATAAAGTAGCAAAAGAGAAAGGACTTCAATCATTCCAAGTGTTACCAAAATGTCAAGCCGAAACCAGAACCAAGGAAGATATTAAGAATCGAATCGATGATTGTGTATTCCCTGGTGTCACCACATGGCTTCGTGCCTTCATGGATGCCGAAATGACCATTGTGGATAGTTTCCATGGCATGGTCTTCTCTATCATCTTCAACAAGCCGTTTTGGGTCATAGGCAATGTCAATAGAGGCATGTCGCGTTTCACATCTTTGCTAAAGCTGTTCCATCTTGAAGACCGATTGTTGGATGTCAATCATTTGCAGGAAGTGGATATCAACCGACCTATCGATTGGTCATCCGTCAATTTCATCTTACAGCAAAAGCGTAATGAATGTATAAATCTGTTATTAACTGAACTTTTAAAATAATATGCCAAAAGTAAGTGTAATAGTGCCCGTCTATAAAGCTGAAAAGTATCTGCGGCAGTGTATTGAGAGTATTCTTGCCCAGACTTTCACCGACTGGGAGTGCGTTCTTGTGGATGACGGTAGTCCAGATAATTCAGGTAGTATCTGTGACGAATATACTGTAAAGGATTCCCGAATACATGTGATGCATATCAAGAATGGAGGAGTAAGTAAGGCAAGGAATACAGGAATTATGAATGCAAAAGGGGAATGGCTATTCTTTCTTGATTCAGATGATACACTTTACCCTGATACTTTTGAGTATTGCTTACAAAGATCATACGGCTATGATGTTATTCGTTTTTCCATGGTTAGAAAATACAATGACCACGATGAACCTGTTCATATAATAGAAAGGAATAGTAAGATTGCTTATTTAAAAGATTTAGTTGGTCGAAATACGATACTTGGGGTTTGTGGAGGCTGCTATAAACGAACTTTATTTGAGGATAATAGTATTTTCTTTGATCCAATCATTTCCAATGGCGAAGATTGGCTTGTTTCTGTTGAGTTAGTTATGGCATCAAGTCAAATTGTTGTATTTGATAAGCCATTGTATGCATACAATATGACTAATGTTGATAGTTGTACTTCAAATTATTCGCTAAAAAAGGAACTAGATAAGGCCGCAGCGCTAAATAGAATTAAGGTTATTGTCGGGTCAACTATTAGCTCAAACTATTATGCATCCGCCAAAATAAAGCTATTGTTGCAAGGACTATCTGCCTGTTTTGCCAATACTCGAGAAACCGACGAAAAATATAAGGATGAATCGAATGCAATAGTGCAAGCATTTGGAGGATATACAATAATAGATTTGTTGTTATCTAGAATAAGTTTTAAAGATAGTCTCTTACTTCTTTTATTGGGTTCTCGTTTTGGCCGTGCATTGCTTAAAATAATTGTTAAATGAATAAGTTACATTGCGTAAAGGAAAACCATGATAAGCCATTTTATTATATGGTCTTACTAATGGCATTGTTATTTGTGTTAAGGGATTGTTTTTCTTTTAATATAAGCCAATTCATATTTCTTGGACTTGCTTCACTCTTTTTTATAATCTCAAATTATGACCGTTGTGTTTATTTAACAATCTGTGCGCTCCCTTTATTATGTGGAATGCAAGGATTTATTGCAACAGCCGCTTTGTTTATGCTTTTTCTTAAGGCCCCTAAGGTTAATGTATGGCAATGGGTCCCTCTTCTAATAATTGGCATACTTGAGATTCTTAACTGGGGAGGAGTGAGTAAAGATTCTAGCATAAAAGAATATATCCTTTTATGTTCGTCCGTTGGCTTGTTTTTTTTCTTCACAGGTGGCGTTTTTGATAATTTCTCAAAAGCCAAGATGCTTAGATATTATATTTATTCATCCTCATTCGTGTTATTCTTGGTAGTATATCGCTCCATTACATACCTTGGAATAGATGGTTTGTTGAGTGCGGGTTTTCGAGGAACAAATGTTATGGAAATGGCCGGATTAGAATATGATATGCAGACACATTTTGCTCTAAATGCTAATAGTCAGGCGTTTTTCTCTATTGTAAATATCGCCATACTTCTCTTGGGACAAAATAAACTCGAAATGAAGAGGATACCTTATTATGTAGTATTAATAATTTCATTTATTGCAGGAATAGTTTCATTCTCTAGGACTTGGATTCTCTTAATTCTGTTTTTATGCACAGCTAGTGTTATGCTTACAAAGGGTAAAAAAAGATTGACACTAATAGTATCATTACTAGTTCTAGTTGCCGGGTTTATGGTTAGTGGATTTGCTGATCCTATAATAGATAGTTTTATTGGAAGATTTGAAGATGATAGTCTTGAAACTGGAAGCGGTAGGACTGAGATTCTTGCCCATTACAATAAGCTGTGGATTGATGATCCCGTAAAGATACTTGTTGGGACTGGTGCGATAGATTATGCATATAAAAGTCACTATGGCCATTCTATTCATAACGGAATACAGCAGGTTTATTATTGTTATGGAATTTTGGGTTTTATTTGTTTTTTATCCGTTTTCATACACTATTTTAGAAAAATCAGGAATAAGAAACTGTCGTGGTTATCTATGTTGCCATTTGTAGTCTGTTTTTTGTTTGATCAATCGATTCAATTCTTAAATCCTCATTACTTGATGTTTCCTTTTATTGCTTCAATGTTTGCATCTGAATTACATAGTTCTGAGTTTTAAACTATATTATTATGAAATTGTTGTTTTATATACACGGCCTAACAGGGGGCGGTGCAGAACGAGTAATGGCCACATTAATGAATGGATTCATTGAGCAAGGACATCTTATTCGTGTTATTTATACAGAAAGTTTGGATACTCCGGTATATCCGCTTGACTCAAGAATAGAACAGATATATTTGCTTAAAGGGTTCCCTTTAAAACCCAATTCTTTGCTAGGGAAAGTATATCGGAAAATTTGGAAATATCCAGCTATCCGTAAAGAGGCCAAGCTATATCAACCTGACTACGTGGTGAGTTTCATTAAAGCACAGAATAACGATGTGTTGGCTGCTTTATTAGGGACAGGATTTCCTGTAATAATTGGCGATCATACAAATGTAGATAGAAAGTACAGATGGTTAACAAGAACACTTTCAAATATCTTGTATCCTACAGCGAGTGGAATAACCATGCTTACTATTCGTGATTATAATAAATGGAAGGATAAGTATAAGCATGTGTATTATATGCCCAATCCATGTGATATAAAACAAAAGCATGTTGGAGAGCCTAGAAAGAAGGTTGTATTAGCCGTTGGGCGTGTTAATCAATGGGAGATTAAAGGCTTTGACACTTTGATAAAAGCATGGTCGCAAATCTATAATAAATATCCAGATTGGAAATGTCAGATAGCAGGAGATTACTCTGAGGAGAGACTTAATGCTCTCCGTAAAGAAGTTGGGCAAAATTCTTTCGACACTGTTGAGTTTATAGGATTTAGATCTGATATTCATGATTATATGGAATCTTGCGAGGTGTTTTGCCTGTCTTCTAGAATAGAAGGGATGCCTATGACATTGTTAGAAGCTATGAACCTTGGATGTGCTTGTGTAGCTTTTAATTGCAATACTGGTCCAGCGGAAATCATTGAGGACCGAGAAACAGGATTACTTGTTAGGGACCAAGATTTAGATGATCTTGTTAACAAGTTAGAGCATATTCTTTTAGATGCAAAATTAAGGGAGACTTTTAGGAATAATGCGCCTGAATCAGTCAAGAGGTATTCAACAGAAGTAATTCTAAATATGTGGAATAAGATGTTTGAAGAATTAAAAAAATAGTAATATGGGATTTATATCAGATTTATATTGGAGATTGTTAAAATCTCCTGAAAGCTATGCTAGACATCTGGGGGTTGTAATCGGGAAAAACTGTCTAATTGCAACACGAAGATGGTCATCAGAGCCATATCTTATAGTAATTGGCAATAATGTGCAGATTACTGAAAATGTGTGGTTTTATACACATGGGGGGGGAATGTTATAAGGAATCAAATACCTGATTTTGACTGTTTTGGTAAAATTATTATTGAAGACTGGGCATATATTGGGTCTGGCAGCATCATCCTTCCAGGTGTTACTGTAGGCAAGGGCGCGCTTGTTGCTGCCGGTTCAGTTGTCACAAAATCAGTACCGAGAAATACTGTAGTTGCTGGCAATCCCGCAAGAGTAATATGTACCATCAGTGATTACATTTCTCGAAACGAAAAGTACAATGTCCATACCTATGGATTATCATCTGAAGAAAAGAAAAAGACACTATTAAGTTTATCAGAGGAGCATTTCATCAAAAAGTAGATATACCATGCTCCTCAAAAAATGAAGGAGTATGTTCACAAGAATTAAAGATTTATATTGGAGACTTTTTAAAAGTCCTGAGGATCAAGCAAGACATTTGGGCGTAACAATAGGCAATAATTGCTTTATAGATACGAGATTTTGGGGGTTTGAGCCGTATCTGATTACAATCGGCAATAATGTCGCAGTTACCGGTGGCGTTAGAATTCATACTCATGGTGGTGCTCGTGTAGCGCGTCGAAGGTATCCAGACTTTGATGTTTTTGGAAAAGTTGTGATTAATGATTGGGCATATATTGGTTCTTGTGCTCAAATAATGCCAGGTGTTACTATTGGGGAAGGCTCTATGGTTGCTGCTGGTTCAATTGTAACTAAGTCTGTTCCGGCGGGCGTTGTTGTTGCCGGTAATCCTGCAAGAGTAATATGTACCGTTGACGAATACATAGAACGTAATTTACCATATAATCTTAATACAAAGTCACTTGATGCTAAGAGCAAAAAGAAATATTTAATGAGTCTCCATGAGGAGAAGTTTATCAAGAAATGAAGAAGGTATTATTAATCACAGAAGGCTTAGGCTCTGGTGGTGCTGAACGACAAATATGTGGCTTAGCAGCTCTTCTTACTAAATATGGATACACATGTCGTCTTATCACATATGTAGAGAATCAGTTCTACGAGCCATATCTGCATCAAAATGCTGTTGACTATGAATTTGTACCGGAATTATGGAATAAGAAGAAGCGTGTGTTTCGTGCAGCGAAGTATGTGCAGTTATACAAAGCCGACGTAGTGATATCTTATCTCCCTTCAGTTAATCTGACTATGTGTTTGGCAAAATTGTTCAGCACAGCAAAATTGATTGTATCAGAACGGAATAATAATACATGTATAACGAGAAACGATAGGATTCAGTTCAATCTTTATCGTTTAGCTGATGCTATTGTTCCGAATTCAAATTGCCAGGGTGAATTCATAAGGCGTAATTTCCCATTTCTGACAAAAAAGGTACATCCTATTATTAATTTCGTGGATGTCAATCGTTTCTCACCATCTGCTTTTAATGTGAATAATGAAACGCTGAGAATTGTGACAGTAGCCAGATACACCCAGCAGAAAAATGTTCTAACATATTTAAAAGCGGTTCGCATCATCAAAGAGAGTGGTTTGAAAGTACATTTTGACTGGTATGGAGATAAGAGGCATAATGAAGAATACTATGCGGAGATTGAGAATGAATTTAACAAGCAGGAACTTTCTGACTATCTGACTTTACATGAACCTAAAGCAAATATTGAAGATGAATATAGGAAAGCTGACGTTTTCTGCCTACCAAGTCTTTTTGAGGGTTATCCAAATGTAATAGCAGAAGCAATGGCTTGTGGATTACCGGTTATTTGCAGTAATGTATATGAAAATCCATATATTGTCGAAGAAGGAATAAATGGATTCTTGTTCAATCCAGAAGATCCAGACGATATTGCTAGAACTATAAAACAGGTGGTTGCGCTCTCACAAGAAGAAAGACAGAAGATGGGAAGGCGTAATAGAGAGCTGTGCCTAAAAAGAAATACCGAGGAGAGATTTCTTTCTTCATATGTAGAATTAATAGAAAGTCTATAATATATGAATAACTTTAAAGAACTGTATAATGCTGATATTTCACGCTACGGGGGAAGTCCAGAAATCTATATGCGCATATTTCATTTCCTATACCGAAAGGCAGCTACGAATACTTTTGCTCCTATGCGACTAATTTATAAAGCCTTATTCCGATTTTGGGCAAATCGGAGAGGATTGGAAATATCTGTAAATCAGCATATTGGGGGGGGTATTTATATTGGGCATGCCTATAATATTACAATCAATGGTAAAGCTATTGTCGGGAAAAATTGTAATATACATAAAGGAGCGGTAATAGGACAAACTAATCGAGGACAACGGAAGGGTACCCCGATAATTGGAGATAGAGTGTGGATTGGTATAAATGCTGCTGTAGTAGGTGGAATTACAATTGGGGATGATGTGTTGATTGCTCCAAATAGTTTTGTGAATGTAGATGTACCTTCCCACTCTGTCGTATTTGGCAATCCTTGCATTATAAAGCATCGAGATTGGGCTACGGAGGGGTATGTAAATAATTTGTCATAAGGAATTTCTTTTTTTTAAGATAATGAAAGAGGTCTTAGTTTTAGGTTATTTCGGATATAACACAAATCAACTTGATGGACAAACCGTCAAGACTCGCGACATATATAAATTAGTAGAATCTCAGGCAAAAGGGGAAGTTGACTATTATGATACTGAAGATTTCAAGTATCATAAACTCTCAATTTTCAAAATGTTTTGGAAAGTGATTAGGTGTCGGACCCTGTTTTATATCCCTGCTCACAATAATTTGAAAGTCATATTTCCAATAATTTTTATATTAAGCGTATTATTCCGATTCAAAATCCATTATTTCGTTGTTGGTGGGTGGTTGCGAGAGTTTATTACAAACCTTCCTGTACATAGGTGGATGCTAAGGAGGATTTCCGGCATACATGTTGAAACTAAGCGGCTTCTTTCCGAATTGGAAGAATATTATGGGTTCAAAAATGTAGATATTTTTCCAAATTTCAGATTCTTCGACTTTAACCCTGAGCGATATGATTCCGACAAGTTGCGTCTGGTATTTATGGCGAGAGTTAACAAGATGAAAGGCTTGGATTGGATTTTTAACCTAGCCGATTATATCAAAGACAACAAGTTGGAGGATAATTATTCTATCACGTTCTATGGCCCAATTAACAATGAGGATAAAGAATATTTTGAGACAAATGTAGCGAAGTATTCATTCGTAGAATATAAAGGTCCTCTTCAACCATCAGAAATACATAAGACTTTGAGCGAGTATGATGTAATGCTTCTTCCTACTCATTACTTTACAGAAGGTTTACCTGGGTCTGTTGTTGATGCATACATTGCAGGAATACCAGTTATAGTTACAGAATGGAAGCATGCTAAAGAGTTTGTGGATGATGGCTTTAGTGGCTTCATTATTCCATTTGAAAATGGCGAGAAGCAACTTATAGAAAAAGTGCTCTTTCTTGGGAATGATAGAGAATTGTTACACCAACTCCAGGCAAATGCGTTAAAGAAACGAATGGAATTTGCTCCACCTTCGCTTGAAAATATTCTAGGGGGGGGGTAATTTGAGATTGTGTTTTGTATCTCGTGTTGAACAAAGTAAAGGGTTGGATACGATTAACAAGATTATATCAGTCCTTAATGACTCAGGATTGGGCAAATGTGTTACTATAGACTTCTATGGTCAAAAGAAGGATGAGTATTATGACACTAATCTTTCATGTCTAAACCTATGCGAGTACAAAGGCGTCCTTCAGCCACAAGAAGTTATTTCTGTTTTACAAAAGTATGATGCCTTATTGTTTCCAACACATTATGATGGTGAAGGCTGCCCTGGAATCTTAATAGAAGCATTATCTGCAGGTCTCCCCATAATTGCATCTAATTGGAAAGACAATAAAGAGTTTGTAATAAATGGTGTAAATGGATTTCTTTGCGAAACATTTGACGTGAATATGTATGTAGATGCCATTATTAGTCTCATTGATCCTGTTCTAAAAATTCAAATGAAAAAGCATTCTTATTATATGAGCAAAGCATTTTCGTCGCAAAATGCAAAAATATTGATTAAGAACTATTTAAAATAACATAGGTATGAAAATAGGACTTTTAACACAGTACTACAAACCAGAAATGGGTGCACCTCAAAATCGTCTTTTTGAGATGATGAGAGGTTTAAAAGAATTAGGTAATGATGTATGTGTGGTTACAGCAATGCCGAATTATCCGACTGGGAAAATATTCAGCGACTACAAAGGAAAAGTTACCTGTAAGGAAGAACTTGATGGGATTGAAGTAAAGAGGTATTGGCTTTATGCTTCCAACGCACGTAAAGTATTGCCAAGAATATGGAACATGGTTTCTTTCTCGTTCATGGCCATATTCTCACTTAGATACCTTCGTAGCAAACAACTTGATTATCTTATTGTAGAAAGCCCACCTTTGACGCTAGGAATAGTAGGTATTATTCTATCGAGGTTATTAAAATGTAAACTAATCGCAAATATATCAGACATTTGGCCTTTATCTGCCAAGGAATTAGGAGCCATGAGCGATGGAGTATTATACCATTATTTAGAAAAGTGGGAACATAGAATCTACAAGAAGGCTTATATTTCAATGGGGCAATCGCAAGAGATAGTTGATCACATTGCAAGTAAAGGAGCTAAACGTGTATATCTGTTTCGTAATGGCGTTGATCCTTCACGTTTCGATGCATTAGAGGAAATAAAACCAGAAGAAGGGCGTATCAAACTGATTTATGCTGGCCTTCTTGGTTTTGCACAAGGTGTAGCTGATATCTGCAACAGTATCAATTTTGCAAAACTAGGGATGGAGTTCCACATCTATGGTGCTGGAGGTGAACAGCAAGCAATAGAAAAGATTATTTCTGAAAATCCTGATAAGGGGATATACTATCATGGAGTTGTATCTAGGAACGAATTACCGCATAAGTTAAAAGAGGCAAACATGACTCTTATTCCTCTGGTAAAGAACATTTATGGAGCAGTACCCTCCAAGATTTATGAATCAATGGCAGCTGGTCTTCCAATAATGTTTTTGGGCGAAGGTGAAGGAGCACAAATTGTAGCTTCAAACAAAATCGGTCTTGTTGCACACGCAAAAGACTATGAAGGTCTAAAACAGAATATTGAATATGCTGTTGCACATCCTGAAGAAATGAAACAGATGTCAAAGAACTGTATTGATTGTGCTCATAACAAGTTTAATCGTCCTAAGCAAATTAAGGATTTAAACGCATTCTTGGAAAAGCACTTAAAGTCATAAGACTGCCCTAAATGTTTCTATATGCAATTTACTCTTACGCATAAGCGTCTTCTAAATCTATTATTCATATCTATATCAGGAGGAAAATGTGATACAGCATTATTCTGTAGTATGACTCAGAATGAGTGGAAAGATTTGCTGTTTCTTTCTCGATTACAGGGTATCAGTGCTATCGCTTTTGAAGCTTTAGATTATTTGCCAGCAAATTGTCGACCGCCAAAAGATATTCTAATTGAATGGCTTGGGGTATCCATTTCCATAGAAAGTCATTACAATAAGCATTTGCAACTTGCAAATGAACTTGCTAGACTGTGGGCAAGGAATGGATTACGAACAATGGTATTCAAAGGTTTGGCTCATAGTCGATACTATACTATTCCTTCTCACAGAGAATTTGGAGATTTTGATTGTTTCTTGTTCAAAACCGATCCCGAACAGAATAATAATGAAATCAGTGCTTTTTGTAAAGGTAATGCATTGGCAAGGGACTTTGGAGCTGACGTATATGATGGCTGGTATAAGCATTCAAAGATAAACTTCAAAGGGCTATCAGTTGAGAATCATCAGTATTTCACAGCAACAAGGAGTTCAAAGAATGCAAAAAAACTGAATGCTTATATGACTGCATCTCTTTGTGATGGTTCACACTTGGACAAGCTAATAGATACCGAAATCTTATTGCCTCCATTAGAACTTGAAGGTTTGTTTATGCTATATCATTCACAGATGCATTTTTTAGTGGAAGGGATCTCTTTGAGGCATTATGTTGACTGGGCATTCTGGATAAGGTCTAATCAAAGTCATATTGATTGGGAATCTTTCTCCAAACGTTGTAAAGAATTTGGTTTATATCATTTTGTTGTGGTATTAAATGCAATAGTTGAAAAATACTTTGGTGTTGTTTTGAAAGATAATATCGAGAGAGATAGTACTTTTTCAGAAAAGGTGATTTTGAGTGCTTTACTAGAAGATGCTCCTATTTGTTCAAAAAACAAAGGACGATGGTATGAACGCTTTAGACTAATATCTAATGCTTTTAAGTATTCATGGAAGTTTAGAGATGTTGTTCATTACAGCAGATGGGAGTATCTTTGGAATTATATTTGGGGCTTTCTTCTAAAGGAAGAAGATTGATTTTTAACATATATAAACAAGTGAAACGACTATTTGATATCGTTGCCAGCGGTTTGGGACTGCTGGTTTTGAGCCCATTATTCATCATAGTGGCTATATGGATAAAACTGGACTCAAAAGGGCCGGTATTCTACCGGCAAGTCCGTGTTGGACGACATAATAAGGATTTCAGAATTTTCAAGTTCCGCTCAATGAGAGTTGGAGCAGATAAAGGATCCTTGGTAACAATAGGAGGACGTGATCCGCGCGTCACCCGCTCAGGGTACTTTATCAGGAAGTTCAAGATTGATGAGTTGCCACAGCTTATCAATGTTTTCATCGGGGATATGAGCTTGGTTGGCCCACGTCCGGAGGTCCGTCATTATGTTGACTATTGGACACCGGAGCAGATGCATGTCCTGGATGTACGGCCAGGTATTACGGATCCGGCGTCCATCAAGTTCCGCAATGAGAATGAGTTGATGGAGAAGGCCGAGAATCCTGAAGAGTATTATATTAATGTCATTATGCAGGAGAAGATTAAGCTATATCTGGAGTATGTCCAGAATGCATCCTTCTGGTATGATATCAAGTTGATATTCCAGACTTTCTGGGTAATTATTAAAGAAAGATAGTTTTAAAAATCAAATACTATGAGTACAGATTTGAAAAGAAGAAATGTACCTTTCAGCCCGCCTGATATGACAGAGGCTGAGGCAAAAGAAGTTCGTGAGGCAATTCTCAGTGGTTGGATCACTACAGGACCGCGAACTAAGAAGTTGGAGAAGACAATATCAGAGTATGTTCATACAGAAAAGACTGTCTGCCTGAACTCTGCAACTGCGGCAATGGAAATGGTTCTCCATGTGCTCGGGGTTGGACCTGGCGATGAGGTAATTGTTCCAGCTTATACTTACACGGCATCCGCATCCGTTGTGGCTCATGTAGGAGCAACAGTAGTAATGGTTGACTCCCAGAAGGATAATGTCGAAATGGACTATGATAAGCTGGCTGCAGCCATTACGGAGAGAACAAAAGTCATTGTGCCAGTTGATTTGGCCGGTATATGTGCAGATGTTGACAAGATACGGGAAATCATTTGTCGTCCTGAAATCCTTGCAAAGTTTCGTCCTTCAAATGATATTCAGAGGTTGATGGGACGCATTGTTATTTCTAACGACTGTGCACACTCATTCGGAGCATCTAGACATGGAAAGATGGCTGGCGAGATTGCAGATTTCTCTTCATTCAGTTTTCACGCTGTCAAGAATTTTACCACGGCAGAGGGTGGCGCAATGACATGGAATCTTCCATTCGGCAATGAAGTTGTTGCGACTCAGCAGACCTACTGCGGAAGCCCTGTTCCTTTCATCGAGGGAGAGACCTGGAATGAGTTTATTTATCGTCTTTCGCAACTGTTCTCACTCCATGGACAGAATAAGGATGCCCTCGCAAAGACAAAGCTTGGTGCTTGGGAGTACGACATCGTAGGCCCTTGGTACAAGTGCAATATGACAGATATTATGGCGGCTCTCGGTCTTGTGCAATTTGAGCGCTACCCTGCCATGCTTGCAAAACGTGAAGAATATGTAGCTTGCTATAATGCCGGAATCGATTCTCTGAATGAATGTCTGGATGCCGAGCATCAGGTGGCCTACCTTAATCACAGATCAGAGGATCACTGTTCATCACATCACCTCTATCTTGTTCGTCTTCAGCGGCGCACACGTGAGGAGGCCAATCGCGTAATTGAGCAAATGGCAGAGCGTGGGATTGCGACTAATGTTCACTACAAGCCTCTTCCGATGATGACAGCTTATAAGGCACTTGGATTTGATATAACCAACTATCCTAACGCATATCACCTCTTTGAGAACGAGATCACACTTCCTTTGAACACTAGAATGACTCAAGAAGATGTGGAATATGTAATTGAGAATTTTGTTGATATCGTGAAAAACCTATAGTGATTCTCATTACCTTAAAACAAGGGAGCCGAACGGCTCCCTTGTTTAAGGGTTAGGTGTATTAGTGTCATATTACTGCCCTACGTCAATTTCCAAAATTCAGCTGGAAACACTCCGCATTTCTTTATCTGACACAAATACCTCACTGCAGAACTCTGTCTTAAGGAATCACCTAACGACTCTTTTTTCCAAAAATCGGGTGGTTCTGCTTTCTGAAAATTGAGGAAAATAGTTAGGGACTGTCGGGAAATGTTAAAATGCTCCTAACAAATTGATTACTAATGCGTTAAATATTTTGTATCTTTGATATGGAGCAAAAAATTCCTCCAACAGGCCGTGCAAAGCTGTATTTGGAGGAATCGCAAAATAAATCTGCATGTCAAAAGAACGAAATTTTGCTGCTTCCGCTCCATGCGATGGCAGAGAACTACGGCCTGAGGCGATCCAAGGCCCGGAGGAAGCTGACGGAAATCCTGTACATCTTCTTCTTCGGCATCCACACGGCAAACGTGGTGCAGCTGGCGGACAGAATAGAACAGAGAGCACAGCTGGCAGCCTCCTGAAAAGAAAACATGCCGATAGAAATGTGCTTTCACAGGGGAACTATGCCTCTGTCATTGAGAATGGACAAAAAAACCGGCCGAAACGACCGGATTGAGATATAAAACCGTAAATTTGATGACCCGAACGCAGAAATGGATGGGATCCGTAGGCTGTTTCGGTCAAATTGAAAACATTAGACGACAATCCCTAAATATCAATAGAATGGCAGAAATTAGTACGTCAGATTTCTTCAAAATGATCATAGATCAAGAAACTCAAGACTTGCAAGAATTAGAGAAGTTCACTTTGGGTAATCCTATAGGACAAGATATAAATAGTTTGTTGGAAGATATCAATATGGAAATAGTAACAATACATGACTATTTGCAGCATCGTGTATTCAATGATATCGATTATTACGCTATAGTTGGTTTGTCTCCAATTTGGACTAGAGAAGGGGGTCATGGGCAGGAATCTGCAATGAGTAAGGCCTTCTTTGAAAAGATAGTTCAGGAGAATAATAACTATCTGACTAATAAACTCCTGTACTATCATGATTGTGAGATGCTAGTTAATTCTCTTCAAAACAGATTTACAGTAATTGAGGAACTGATAAACCAGGTTTATAAAGTACTATCTCCTGTCATTGATGTGAAGATGCATGAATTTGATAATGTTTGTTTTCGTATTGACTCCTCAAGTATCCATACTCATGCTTGCATGAATTCAATTTTTATCAATCTTGCATCGAGTTGTGATATTATGACAAAAGTGGCTGTAGAATTGGGAGCATGTACTTCATTGGACTTCTCTAATTATCCAAAGATGAAGAGTCTGAACATAATGTATGGCGATTGGAAGAAGGTATTGCCTGATTCGCTCAAGATTTCTGGTACGTATTATGACATGAACCAACTTGTCGCAATTTCAAAAATAGAGACTTTGCGTAATGAAATAGTACATAATGGCTCGCTGGATTTTAACTATACAGTTTACTATGGTATAAAGGACGAGCAAATATATAGATGGATTTTGTGCCCTTCATTTGATGTGAGTGGCAAGTTTACATCCTTCAAAAACAGGAAGAAATTCTATGACGATGGCTCTCGTACCTTTAACGAGCAGTTGCCTCTTATGGTGAGAGATTTTCTTGTTATCTCAAAGCGTACATTAGAGGTTATTCGTACTGAATATGAAACGCCATATTATGAGGATAAAAATGATTTAAAGAAATACCATTCTGAGATACTTAATTGGTCAAAGTCCTTTGTTGAGGTAGCAAAGTCAAGAATTTGAGAAAGAAAAATCCTCCAATAGGCTCTGGGGTAAGATGAATTTGGAGGAATCTCACTATTATTGGATTCTCGGAGTTCGATTTTTATGACCTCTATCGGTCAACGTTTGAAAAGAGTGAATTGGGCAGGATGAAGAAGCTGCTTCCACTCCATGCAATGGCAGAGAACTTCGGACTCGTCCGTAAGAGCACTACGACCTGAGGCAGGTCAAGGCTCGGACGAAGCTGACGGAAATCCTGTACATCTTCTTCGGCATCCACACGGCAAACGTGGCGCAGCTGGCAGACAGGATAGAGCATAGCTGGCGGCCTCCTGAAACGAAAACATGCACATAGAAAAGTGCTTTCAAGGGGGAACTACGCCTCTGTCAAAGAGAATGGACAAAAAAGCCGGCCGAACGACCAGAATGAGAAATAAAAACGTAAATTGATGAGCCGAAAGCAGAAACGGATGAGACCAGTCGGCTGCTTAGGTCAAATTGAAAACATTAGACGACAATACCTAAGATATTGATTATAAAGAATATAAATGTTTAACTAATAAATCGAGATCCATTTTTATTTGGATTTCAACTGGAAAATAAATCATGTATATATCAGAATTGCGTCTTTGGAATTTTCGGAAGTACACTAGAGAAGGTGGAGCTATAGATACGACTACGCCACACCTTGTAGTACCTTTTAGAAAAGGACTGAATATCCTCGTGGGTGAAAATGACTCAGGAAAGACAGCAATAATTGATGCTATCAAGTTTGTCACTAAAACACATTCTTTGGAATGGATTCGTCTATGTGATTCTGATTTCTCTTTTGGCTGTGATGAACTTCGCATTGAGGTTATTATGAAGGATTTGTCGGAGGCAGATAGCAACTTGTTCTTGGATATAATAAATTATAATCCAGAAACAGGTGAAATGTATCTTGATCTTGTTCTTGAGGCGAAGAGAAAGGATGACCGCATTTTACCTTATGAGGTAAAGGCTTTTGATGGTCAACTTGAAGGAATGAATGCGGAGCAGAAAGAGTATCTGAAGGCTACTTATCTCCGTGCATTACGTGATGCCGACAATGAATTGACTGCCAAGAAAAACTCACGCACTTCGCAGATTCTTCTTGGTCATGACTTGTTCAAGGAGGGATCTGCAGGAAAGGAGCAATTTGAAAGCATATTTCAAGAGGCAAATCAGAAAATCAAGAATTGGTTTAATGATGAGAACGGAGGGGAGAATAGCAATAAGAGTCAGATTAAGGACATAATAGATAGTTTTGTTCATGCTTTCCTATCTGATAATTATTCGTCTGAATTGTCTATTTCTGACCCTACCATAAGAAGTATTCTTGAAAAGGTTAGTATCGGATTTGGTGGTTCTGGAAATCTTGGATTAGGCTCTATGAACAGACTCTTTATGGCTACAGAGTTGCTCCACTTGAAGAAGAAGTCTGATGGTGTAAGGATTTGTCTGATAGAAGAGTTGGAGGCTCATTTACATCCACAAGCTCAAATGAAGGTTTTGGAGAGCCTGCAATTAGAGAAGGATGTACAATTCATAATGACAACGCATAGCCCAAATCTCGCTTCTAAGTTGAAGTTAGATAGCGAGACTACGTCAATGATCCTTTGTAAAGATTCTGATGTGTATCCTTTGGGCAAAGGTATGACCAGACTAGTAGATGCTGATTATAAGTATCTTGATAACTTCCTTGATGTAACCAAATCCAATTTGTTCTTTGCAAAAGGCATCATCCTCGTTGAAGGATGGGCAGAAGAACTTATTCTGCCTCCATTGGCTGCTAACCAAGGTTTTCCTCTATCAACATATGAAGTATCGATTGTGAATGTCGGTAGTACTGCATATTTGCATTTTGCAAGGATATTGATGAGAAATGACGGGAAACAGCTGAACTATCCTGTATCAATTGTTACGGACTATGATGTTAGACCAGAAGAGAATTGGTCTTTTGATAAGACGAAGGAAAGAGAAAAGCTGGAAAGCATAGAAAGGAAGTTGAACAGAGAGGGTTGCAGCAATATAAGTCTTTTCTTGGCTACACACTGGACACTAGAATGGTGTCTTTTCAATTCTGTGGCATTGTCGAAGCTGTTTATGCAATGCTGTATGGAAGTGCATTCACATACCGACGAATTCAAGAAAGGAGAAGATGAACAGTGGGACAAAGATAGGTACAAACTAAAACTAGCTGAAAAGATGAAAGATCAGACGTTGGATAAAGTGCAAATAGCGGCGTTATTGAGCCAAAAAATTAGGGAAATCGACTCTCCGATAGATATTGCTGAAGGAGATACTGCATCGTATTTGATAAAAGCTATAAAATTCGCATGCAAATAACTGACGAACAAATTCAAACAGCTGAACACATTCTGATAAATGACCGCAACTTTGACTATGAGCGCGTGGCTTTTATCAAGCGACTGACAAGCTGTGATGTGTTAGCGGCACCTGGAAGTGGCAAGACAACTGCACTTCTCGCAAAGTTGATTTGCATGGCTCAATCACTGCCTTTACCAAAACATGCAGGTCTGCTTGTCCTTTCTCATACCAATGCTGCTATTGCGGAGATTCGAGAAAAGTTGGTAACGGAGTGCTCTATCCTTTTTCAACACCCCAATTTTGTAGGAACGGTACAGGAATTTGTGGATACTTTTCTTGCTATTCCATATTATCACAATCGTTACAATAATGCGGTTTCAAGAATTGATCAAGATATTTATGAAGAAGAGTTTAGACGTTTGCTGATGAAATTTTCTAAAAAAGATCCCGTACATTGGAATTATTATAAATATCGATTTGCAGATCAAGCAGTTCTCTTTAATGTCAGAATAAATGGTGACAGAAGGCTTGAACCTTGGAATTATTCAACCGGAAAGCATTTTGAAATTGTGCCAAACCCTCCAAAGACATGGCGGGAGCATGATGTTGAGAATAACAGAAAATACATAAGGGATAGACTATACTCTATCAAAAAAACGTTGTATGAGAGGGGAATATTGAATTACGACGATTGTTATGTATTTGCAAATCTATACATTCATCAATACCCTTCAGTCATAAGAGCGTTATGTAATAGATTTCCTTATGTTTTTATTGATGAGACACAAGATTTGCAGGTTCATCAGATTGAATTGATTGACAGAATTTTCAATAATGAAACTACTTGCCTTCAGAGAATCGGTGACATCAATCAGGCAATATTTCATTCTGGCGCAGACCTAAGTAGTTGCCATTGGATACCGAGGAATGTTATCAAGATAAACAATTCCTTGAGACTTAGTAACAGAAATGCCCATATCGTGAATCCCTTTATGTTGACAAGAGAGGATGGGCAGATAGTTAATGGAGTTAGAAACATAAAAAATGACATTCCTCCATATATTCTAGTTTATAGCCGGAAAACCACGCAATGTCTGAGGAAGTATTTTACAGATCTTATCGAACATTATGGCCTTAAAGATACAGATGAGGGAAAGAAGTATGGCTTTCATATTATCGCTTGGAATACGAAATGGAACAACGATTCTTTACGTAAAGAAGATGATATACGCCTTGTTGATCTTTTTCCAGATTACAGATCTGTTGCTTCTATGAACAGCTGTAATAATCTGTCGGAATATATTAGATGTTCAGAACTATGCAATACTACAAAAAAGAGACATAGACTGATAGAAGATGTGGTATGTGAGGCATTCTGGAAGAATGGAGTGTATTATGAGAAGCAGTTTGGGGACAGAATCATTCAGGTGCCACATACTCATGATAGTCTTGGATATTTTATTCAATCTATGGGCTTAGATTCTGTAAAAGCATATAAGAATCGAGTGAAGTCTGTTTTAGTGACTATGGCAAAGGGGAATCCTCAAGATAGTTATATACAGCTTAAGGAACTTATCGTATGGTTACTTACTAATATTGATTCAAAGGTAAAAGATCCACTTCGTTGTTTTCTTGGTGACAGTTTTATTGGCGTTGAAAATAAAGAAACTTCACCCTCGGATGGAGTGCCTGTCCAAATTGACAGTGTGCATCAAGTGAAGGGGCAAACGCATTGTGCTACTTTATATGTTGAGACAAAGTATCAAGGATTTTACGACTCAATGCATGTGCTTAAGAAGGTGAAGAGGACAGCAACCAAGAAGAGGCAAGAAGAATACTACCCAAATCCATTTTATGGAGAATTGGGTGATATGCACAAGAGTTCGTATGCAAGGAGTGCTTATAAGATGATATACGTTGGATTGTCGAGACCTACACATCTACTATGCTATGCCATGCATGAGGATTCGTTTGCTGAATACGATGCAGAGTTACTAAAGCATGCAGGCTGGAAGATTGTTGATCTTCGTGATAAAGGTGAAAATTCAAAAATATAGAATTCGTCAGTCATTAACCAAAGAATTGGCAGTGTCTGATGTGGAATTAACTGATTTCCAATAATAAAAACAAATTATACATGAAATAATTACTTGTAGTAGCCCATCCTGACGATGAGACCCTTGGCGCAGGAGCGTCTATGTGGAAATGGAGCCGGTATGATGAAGAATATGGCTTATATATCTTCAGCAAGACCATCAAATGGGACTACGAACAAGTGCGCCCCTACAAGGGAGATGTCCTGAAGGATGACAGAAGGATGTATCTCCATCTATATTATAACCCTTAGAAAGCTCTGGAGGATGAGATGAACTTCAACCGGATGATACTTTCTCTTAAGGCGGAATTGGAATCCGGCAAACGCAAGAGCGCCCATGAAGTCCTGTATACCAAGTACTTTGATATCAAGGATACAGCGAAGAGAGGTCTGAAGCTAACCATTAAGGAGGATGCCTGCGAAGAAGCTAAGAAGTTGTACGGTTACTTTACCCTGCTAAGTAATGACATAAAGGACCCGGTAGAAGCTCTGCGGATATATCGAGCGAAAGACGTTGTAGAGAAGGCCTTTGGCAATATCAAAGAACGATTGAACGGCAGGAGGATGCTAGTTTCCTCCGATGCCGCATTGGATGGAAAACTGTTCGTGCAGTTTATTGCCCTCATCTTAATCTCCTATATACGCAAACATATGATAGATTATAAGTTGTTTGGCAAATACACTTTACAGGGCCTGCTTGATGAACTTGATATCATCGAGTGCTTCAAGCAACCAGGCAAAGACCCTTATATCGGTGAAATCCTTACGAAGCAAAGGGATATCTACTGTGCTATGGATGTCCAGGCACCAGAAAGCATAGCCTCGTTATGTGTTGATGCGGGAATGTAGGTGTCACCGTCCGTCCCGGCCTCATCGACTGGAATGCCATTTCCCGGAAACACACTCTGGACCAGTTGCTTGAAGAGATTGGCGAACCGGTCTATCGCTATCAGCGGAAAGAGTCGGCCCAGGAGGGTTTTAAAGAAGAATTAAAGAAATAGTTTTGGTTTTAGAAGTAAAATGCATATATTTGTGACACAATTATCCCCCTTAGATGAAAAAGGCTAAGGCTTGCCACCTCTCGGGGTGGCTTATTTTTTTAAAGAAAAAATATGGACACACAGAAAGTAATCGTCTATGTAGATGGCTTCAACTTCTATTATGGCCTTCGCTCGGAACAGCGCTGGAAACAGTACTATTGGCTTGATGTCGTTGGATTCTTCGAGCGGTTTATGAAACCTGGGCAGGAGTTGGTAGCGGTGAAGTACTTCTCTGCTCGCCCGACGAACAATCCAGATAAGAACACAAGGCAATATGCCTTTTTTCAAGCGAACAAGGAGAATCCAAAGTTCCAGCTAATCCTTGGGAACTACATTCCCAAGGATATCACGTGCTTTAATTGTGGTAATGTAATCCATTCACACGAAGAGAAGGAAACAGATGCCCGTATTGTGACGCAAATCGTTGCGGATGCATATGAGAAGAACTGTGATATTGCTATAGTGGTTTCTGCTGACAGCGATATGATTCCTGCGGTTGAGATTGCTAAGAGTATTGGACAGCGTGTCTTTGTGTATTTCCCTCCTAATCATTATTCTAATAATCTGGCTTTGCTGGCAAATGGTAATCCTATCCACCTTGCTCGTTATGAAAGTCGTTTCAGACAAAGTCTTCTCCCTGATACGGTCCATTTGAAAGCGCAGGGTTTTGATTTGTCTATTCCAGCAAAGTGGAAAAGCTATCAACCCGTACGTCATCCGTAGTAAACTGATATGATATTGATTTGACATCCTTCGGGACGACTTTTTCGTGCCAGGACAAAATAAATCCTCCAACAATTATTCCGCAACTTTCCGGTGTTTTGTTCCGCAACTTTTCGTTATTGCACTGCTCAGCTGAGCTGGCATTGTACAACACTTATTTCGGCCATAATTTCAGTGCCAAATAATATGAAATAGTCGTGGCAAATATCCTACTCTTCCTCATAGGCTCGCTCATTCTCGCTACGGGCGACGTGACATATCTCATACTCCTGCTGGTCTATGGCGTGGACGGATGCCTTACCATATGCCATCGCATCCTGCTGCATGAGAACCTGGGCGAGGCGCACCGCAAGCATGCGTACCAGCTGATGGCCAATGAACTGCGGATAGGGCATGTGAAGGTTGCGTCCTTCTACGCGCTGCTGCAGCTCGCTGTGTCGCTGGGCTTCATATACCTCTGCCCTACGCTTGCGGCCGCGACTGGACTGTCGCTTGTGGCTTGGCATTGGATCTACCTTGCTGCCGCCCTGGCGCTGCTCGCACTCGCCTATGTGCTGTTCAAAAAGAAGTATTACCACCTGCATGAGGAGTATCTCGCATCATTGAAATAATCGCTTTTCCGCATATGAAACTCACCACTTCCCTACTCGACGACCTCAGCGCCCGGGCGAAGGCCTCGCCCCGCCTGAGAATGAACCTCGACCTTCGCAATTCTGCAGAGGACGGCAGCCAGCGTATGCTCAACGCCCTGGAGCCGGGGACCATATTGCCGATTCACCGGCATACTTGATAGCAGCGGAATGGATGTACCACCCGTATCACTTTGAAATGTACCAGTCATA
>ENA-OOUZ01000129-OOUZ01000129.1-human-gut-metagenome-genome-assembly--contig:-NODE-129-length-42960-cov-5.379000_pt1 | contig 42960 bp, 26 predicted proteins | sample MGYA00241546_ERZ501274 | MGnify/ENA primary metagenome ERZ501274 (study PRJEB25962, sample SAMEA2042363) | human gut metagenome | biome: human gut; feature: human-associated habitat; material: faeces...
GCCATACCTCCGATACTCATCGTATTGATAGTCAATCCCATAAACTTCAATGTCAATATAGACACGAGCAGTGACAACGGGATAGTGACGAGTGAAATCAGCGTGGTGCGGACATTCATCAGGAAGAAGAACAGCACGATTATGACGAACAGAGCCCCTTCATAAAGCGACTTCTTGATATTGTCGATAGAGCTGTCGATGAATTTCTGCTGACGGAAAATATCCGTGGCGATGTTGATGTCGGAAGGCAGCTGCGTCTTGAGGTCCTCCACCGCATGGTCCAATTTCGCGGTAAGGTCTATCGTGCTGGAATTCGGCTGTTTGGTGACAGTCATCAGCACGGCCGGTTTCCCTCTGTGTGAGGCAGTTCCGAGTTTCGGCGACTTCGCCCCGGCCTTGATTTCAGCAATGTCCCCCAATGTTATCGGAGCATCGCCGTCCATTTTCACGACGGTCCTTCCGAATGCGTCCACATTGTCGGTAGAAAGGACTCCGCGGATGATGTATTCGTTGCCGTATTCGTACAGGACACCGCCGGCAGAGTTCCGGTTCATATCGCCGGCAGCAGCCATAACTTCCTGGAGACTAATGTCATAGTGACGCATTTTCTCCGGAGAGAGCAATATCTGATATTCCTTGATATCGCCTCCGAGTACCGTGACCTGCGCTACTCCGCCGAGCGAAAGCAGACGCGGACGGATGGTCCAGTCGGCGATCGTCCTCAAGTCCTGCATGGAGGTCTCGTCAGAGGTCAGGCCGATGATGAAGACCTCGCCCAGAATCGATGACTGCGGGCCCAATGTCGGTTTTCCGCATGTCGGAGGCAATGATTCACTAACCTCGGCAAGTTTCTCGGAGACAATCTGCCTGTCTCTGTAAATATCTGTGCCCCAATCGAATTCCACCCAGACTACTGAAAATCCAGTGGTCGATGAAGAACGGACCCTTCTTACGTCCGTGGCACCGTTCACCGCCGTTTCGACAGGAAACGTAACCAATCTTTCGACTTCTTCCGGAGCCATTCCGGTAGCTTCGGTCATGACGACTACCGTAGGGGCATTGAGGTCAGGAAAGACATCCACGTCCATGTGTTTCGTGGTGTAGAGTCCTCCGACCATCAGCAGAACTGCCGCCATAAGAACGAACAGACGGTTCTGCAATGAGAATCGTATTATCTTATCTAGCATTGTCCTGAATTCTAATGGTTATGGGTATGTCCTGGGATGGCACCGGTAGCGGTGGCGAGTTTTACCTGATATGCGCCTTCGGTCACTACGACGTCGCCTTCCTTCAGGCCTTTCAGAATCTCTCTGCGGAGGCCGTCGCTTTCACCGATCTTCACTTCCTGTTTACGGTATTCTTCCTTGCAGACTTTCAGATATACGAAATAGACGCCCTGCTCTTCGATCAATGAGGTTTCAGGAACAGATATTACATTTTCTCTCTGATTTTCAATGAGATATATTTCACAGAACGCGCCCGGGATAAAGTTTCCGGCATTGTTGAATTCGAAAATCACAGGAAGGTAGAACGAGCCCTGGGCCACTGCATTGCCCACTGACACCAGACGTCCGCCAAGGTCCTTGATGCTATATGTGGCATCGGAATATGACGGCTTGAAATTAGCTCCGGTAAAAGATTTGGCACTGCTCCAATATTTCTCCTGGAGATCGGCGCGGAGCTGCAGTCTTCCGTTCTGGCTTACTACTGCGACGGGCTGTCCGGCCGTTACATAATCGCCCTCATTTACAAGGACTTGCGTTATATAGCCATTCATTGGAGCTGTCACCTGGAGACCCTTTTCTCCAGTCTTTCCGTTATAGGCGTCATATTCTGCTTTAGCTGTCTCGTATTCCTTCTTCGCCTGCTCGTAAGCTTTCTGTGAAATGGCATTGACTTTCAGCAGTCCTTCCGCCCTTTCGAATTCTTTCTGCGCAGATTCGTATGCTGCTCTGGATTTCATAATCGGGTCACCTTCAGCCATTTCGCGCGCAGAAATTTCTGCCACGGATGCTCCCTTACCGACTTTGATTCCAGGGAGAAGGCGGCCGGTTTTTCCACCGAGCGAGATGACACCTGATGTGGTGGCAACAATGGTACGTTCAGTGCCCTGTGCCGGAAGGATTTCTCCGCTCGTGCGAATTGCAGCGTTGAATTTTCCGGGCTTGACGGTCTCCGTTTTCAGTCCGGCGGCTTCCGCACGTGCCTGAGAGAATTCGATTACATCCTTGCCGTGATTATGGGCTTCCTTTCCGTGTGCATCGTGTCCATGACTGTCGTGATCATGCCCTTCATGGCCGTGTCCGTCATGGTCATGGCTATGTTCGTGAACCTCATGTGTTTCGTAATCGTGGTCGTGGCCGGTTCCGCCGTTGTGTCCGCAGCCGGACAAAATAGCCAGGCTGGCTATCATAATATAATATGGTATATGTTTCATTTGTGGTCTATTTAAAAACTGATTATTCGCGCACCTTTCTAGTGCACGTCAAATGCTTTACTTTAACAATCAAGTACTTGCGAATAATTACGCCGCAAGGAAAGGTGGCGCACGAAGACCCTTGGAACGGACCAGATAGAATGATGACAGTTTTTCCTTTATGACGATGCGCGGAGAATCCGCTGCGTCAAATTCAGCTGCTTCCAGCACAATCACCTGAGGAACAATGAATTCCAATGCCGGCTGATATGACGGAATATTCTGGACTCTTTCCAGAAGCGTGACGATCGAATGTATCCTGCAGGACTCCGAACCATGGTCTCCATCATGACAATGCCCGCAATCTTTGTCGGCAGTACAACCAGAATCTACGCCCTGACTTGCGAAACAGATGAAGTCCAGATGATGATGGCCATCCATCTGGCCGCAATGGTGATGATGAGGGACAGACGACATGAGCAGCATCATGAATGCCGCCATACACATCAATATTTTCGAGACCCTCGTCTTCATAACAGCACAAAAATAGTGATTTTTAGGGAATTCCCTTGGCAAAGATAGGTCAATCGCCATGCAACCGGGTTGCAAAATTCGGTCACATTTCGCTTAAACACATAAAAATCATACATTTAATGCCCACTTCAGCCACCTTCTGATACAATGTGTCATTTTTCTACATACCTTTAGACGCAGTAAAATCGGTGAAAAGACTATTATGAGGAACAGGACTTATGCGTTTATTAAAGAAATCGGCGGAGTGCTGATGGAAGATACCAGGGCGGCAGTGGACCTGGTAATTCCACGGGAATGCATCGTATGCGGAAGGATATTGAAACTATATGAGCGGCATTTATGCCTGTATTGCGAAGCCGACCTGCCGCTGACCTATTATTGGGACAGAAGACGGAATCCGATGGCAGATAAGGTCAATGCACTGATACAGAAACGGATAACGGAAGAAATCTTGTCAGAGGAAAACACCGGAAAACCGCCTGACAATCATCCGGTACAGTTTTCATACGCGGCAGCATTGTTCTTCTATCACGGAGAGAACCGCTATAAACGTATTCCTCAGAGGCTCAAATATTTAGGAGACATAGAAGAGGGGCGGTTCTTTTCCGGGATGCTCGGTGAATATCTGCATGAATCGGCATTGTTCAGAGACATTGACATGATAATTCCGGTGCCGCTGCATTGGTCGAGACGGTGGAGCCGCGGTTATAATCAGGCGGAAGTCGTGGCGCGTGCGATAGCGCAGAAACTCGGGGGCGTTCCGGTGCGGACGGATATTCTCGTGCGCAGTCGACGGACACGGACACAGACGAAACTGGACGTGGACGCAAAAAGCGGCAATGTCCATGGGGCTTTTGCGCTCGGCAAGCACAAGACATTGGCAATCAAATGTATACACCATGTGCTTCTCATCGATGACGTGTTCACTACCGGGGCCACCATGGCCGCTTGTCTCTCCGTACTACAACCATTCTTCGGTCCGGAAGTCCGCATAAGCTGCGCCACCCTGGGCTTCGTGAACAACGGGTAGAAGAAAAAATCCGGCACATTTGAGAATGTTATGGGATTTTTTCGTACATTGTACTGATTTAAAAAACAACTATACGAAATGACTAGTGAGATCAGAAATCCGGAGCTCTGGAGAGAGGGCGAATTGAAAATCGAATGGGTTAGAAGACACATGCCGCTTCTGGCAGGACTTGAGAAAGAATTCAAGGAGAGCAAGCCGTTCAAAGGCAAGAAGATAGCATTATCCGTACATCTGGAAGCGAAGACCGCGCATCTGTGTGAGATATTGGCAGAGGGCGGCGCCGAGATGTATATCACAGGAAGCAACCCGCTTTCCACACAGGATGACATTGCGGCAGCGCTCGTACATGAGGGACTGAACGTATTTGCTGTCCACGGCGCTACCGAAGAAGAGTATTTCCGCGGGATAAGGAAAGTCATTGAAGTAGGCCCGAACATCATCATTGACGACGGCGGCGACCTCGTGAACATGATACACACTGAATATAGAGAGCTGATTCCCAATGTCATAGGCGGATGCGAAGAGACCACGACAGGTATTCTCCGACTTGAGGCCATGAACAAGGCGAAGGAACTCGAATTCCCGATGATGCTCGTGAACAATGCCGACTGCAAGCACCTGTTCGACAACCGTTATGGCACCGGACAATCAGTCTGGGACGGCATCAACAGGACCACCAATCTCATCGTTGCCGGCAAAAATGTCGTCGTCGCAGGTTACGGATGGTGCGGCAAGGGCGTATCAATGAGGGCGAAAGGCCTGGGCGCAGATGTCATCGTCACCGAAATCGACCCTGTCCGCGCAATGGAGGCTGTAATGGACGGCTTCAAGGTTATGTCAATGTCGGAGGCTGCGGCTGTCGGCGATATCTTCGTCACCGTGACAGGCTGCAATGATGTCATAACGGCTGAGCATTTCATGAAGATGAAAGATGGCGCAATCTGCTGCAATGCAGGACATTTCGATGTCGAAGTGGCAGTTGCCGCGCTGAAGAAGATGGCAGTGGGCCACGCTCCGGCAAGGAACAATATCGAAGCTTACAAACTGGAAAACGGCAAGACAATCTATATCATTGCCGAAGGCCGTCTGGTAAATCTGGCAGCTGGCGACGGACATCCGGCAGAAATCATGGATATGTCATTCGCTATTCAGGCCCTCAGCGCCAAATACTTGGTGGACAACGAGAAAACCATCTGCCGCAAGAAAGGTCAGATGCTGAATGCCGTACCTCGTGAAATCGACAATGAGGTGGCCAACCGCAAACTTGCCGACTGGGGAATCAGCATCGACAAACTGACTCCGGAACAGAGCAAGTATCTTTACGGAGGACATTGACAAGAAATATAAATATCTAACAATTAAGAAGATACGATATGTTTAGCAAGGAAGTTTATGCAAGAAGGCGGCAGACACTGGTGGCCAAGATGGCCGATAGTGCAGCCGAGGGCAAGAGGGGCATCGCTCTGTTTATCGGAAACACTGAGGCTCCTGCCCAGTATAAAGATAACTGCTACAAGTTCCGCCAGGACAGCACATGGCTTTATTTCTTCGGAATCGACCAGCCGTTGTATGCAGCAATAATCGACCTGGACAACGGAAATGAGACCGTTTTCGCAAACGATGTGGAAATCGGAGACATAATATGGATGGGTCCGCAGCCGAGCGTGGCTTCCGTAGCGGCTTCCGTAGGCATCGAAAAATCAGCGCCTTACACGGATCTGAACGCAGCAGTCGCCAAGGTTCTTGCAGAAGGGAGGCCTGTTCATTTCGTAAAGCCTTCGAGATATTACAACACCATGAAAATCGCTTCGCTGCTCGGCTGCGGGACAGATGAGGTGGCAGGAAGATTTTCATTGGCATTGACAAAAGCGATAATTTCCATGCGTCTGGTCAAGGAGGATTGCGAAATCGAGGCGATTGACGATGCCTGCAACCTCGGATACGAGATGCACACCGTGGCGAGAAACAGCATTGTTCCGGGAATCATCGAACAGGAGATTGTCGGCAAGATGGACGGCGTGACACTCTCGAAAGGTTGGGGCGTTTCATTCCCGACCATCCTCACGCAGCATGGCGAGACATTGCATAACCATCTGCATGACAAGATTATAGAGCCTGGCAAACTTATGGTTATCGATGCCGGTGCGGAGAGCAATGTGCACTATGCGTCCGACTTCACCAGAACATACCCTACCAGCGGCAAATTCACTGCAAAGCAGCGTGAAATATATCAGATAGTATGCGATTGCAATGAGTTCGCCTTCAGCATGACACGTCCGGGCATAAGCTACCGCGAGGTGCATCTGAAGACAATGCATCTGATGCTGGAAGAACTCCGCGCACTTGATATCGTCCGCGGCGACGTTCAGGATATGGTGGAAGCAGGCATTGCAGGTCTGTTCATGCCACACGGATTGGGCCACAACATGGGTCTGGACGTGCATGACATGGAAGATTACGGAGAAAATTATGTGGGCTACGATGATGACCAGAGTCGTTCTCCTCAGCTTGGTCTCGGCAGCCTCAGAATGGCGCGCAAGCTTGTACCCGGCAATGTAATCACCGATGAGCCAGGTATTTACTTCATTCCTGCACTCATTGAAAAATGGAAGTCAGAGAAGACAGACCAAGGTTTCGTGAACTACAGCAAGCTGGAATCATATTACGACTTCGGAGGCATCAGACTTGAGGATGATGTTCTCGTGACGGCAGATGGAGCAAGGAGACTCGGAAAAGAGCGCCTGCCTATCTCTCCTGACGATGTAGAAGCTGCAATGGCAAAATAGAGACATGAGCATTGCATTAGCAATTTTCGCAATAATTCTGGGGGTCCTGGGAATTGTCGGAAGCATCGTTCCGGCACTTCCGGGGCCTCCTTTAAGTTGGTTCGGGCTGCTGCTCATGTTTCTCCGCAGCCATTTTTATGCAGCGGGAGATCCGTTCAGCAGCACAGCATTGATGATCTGGCTCGGCATCACCATACTGGTCACCGTGCTGGACTACATTGTCCCGAGCTGGATGACGAAGATAAGCGGCGGCAGCAAATATGCCGGCTGGGGCGCGACGATAGGCCTGTTGCTGGGCATGTTCATCCCTCCTGTCGGAATCATCCTCGGTTCGATTACAGGAGCTTTCCTCGCAGAAATCATCTTCGCCGGCAGTTCCGTATGGACATCCATGAAGTCCGCATTGGGAGCCTTCGCCGGTTTCATCTTCGGCACAGGCATGAAACTGATAGTCTCCGGCCTTATGCTTTGGAAGATAATAGTTTACATATAGGATTTTCCGAAAACAAAAAGCACTTTTCCAGCCTGCGGAATTGTCAATGTCGAAAGTAAATGCTATCTTACGGAAATTAATGCTTTATTTTTGGGAACATGTTGGAAAAAGGAATCAAAGGACAGGAAGAAATCACTGTCAACGAAAACAATACGGCGGAAGCTCTAGGCAGCGGTTCATTGGCAGTTTTCGCTACACCGGCGATGATCGCATTGATGGAAAAGACGGCAAGGCTGAGCGTGGCCCCGTATCTGGAAGAGGGACAGAGCACCGTCGGTACTCTGGTGAATGTCAAGCATTTGTCTGCTTCTCCTGTCGGCATGACCGTCACCTGCAAGACAGAGCTGGTGGACATCGACCGCAGACGTCTGGTCTTCCATGTGGAATGCTATGACACGGCAGGACTCATCGGCGAGGGCGACCACGAGCGTTTCATCATCGACGAAGCGAAATTCATGGCCAAGACCGACGGAAAACTGCAATAATCAGAAAAACATAACCGGACCAATAATACAAATATGAAAAAGTTCATTACAGTGCTGCTGGCAATGACCGTTGCCGCACTTCCGCTCGCGACGACCGCGATGGGAATCAATGATGAAGCGAAGAAGGAGAAAACAGATTCCTCATCGACTTCGAAGAAAGACAAGAACCTGTATCAGAAAACCTTCATCAAGGACAAGAGCTGCGTGACAGCGAAGTGCGATGACGGATTCATGACATTGCACAAGGTCAACAAGAAACTGTACATTGAACTTCCAAAATCATATCTCGGGAAGGAGATGCTCATCGCTTCCACCATTTCGCAGGTCAGCGACCCTAACCTCGGCTCGACGGGATACAAGCCGCAGGCACCTATGCACGTGAAATTCGAACTGGGTGACAGCACGACCGTATATATGGAGGAAGTCAGCCAGCTTCCGGACTTCAACACGGAAGACATCCACATGGCCAAGGCCGTGGAACTGAACGGAATGGCCCCTATCATCGGTACTTACGCTGTTTTCTGCGAGACACCTGACAATTCCGGAATAGTGTTCGAGATGACCAAATTGTTCACCGGAAATGACGACAATCTCGCGCCTGTAAGATCAGGCTCAAGCGGCGGAGTGAACATGACCGCAACTTTCAATGCCGGTGCTTCCACTCTTGGTAACATCAAGGCATTCAAGGACAATGTCTCCATCAAATCTACATTGTCTTATACCGTATCTGCGAACCTTCTGGGACTCGTGGCGCTGAAGAACAAGGATCCGTTCTCCGTTTGCGTGACGAGAACCATCCTGCTGCTCCCTGAAAAGAAGATGCAGCCTAGAATCGCTGACAGCCGCGTGGGCATCTTCCTGTCTACCAGAAGCACACTCATCTCCGAGAAGGCCGGCGTAGACACCTACTCGGTTATCCACAAATGGGATGTACAGCCTTCAGATTCAGCCGCTTACAGAAGAGGTGAACTCGTGGAGCCTACCAAGCATATCGTATTCTATATGGATGACGCATTCCCTGCAGAATGGAGAGAGCCGGCCAAGAAAGGCATCCTCAGATGGAACACCGCATTCGAGAAAATCGGCCTGAAAAATGTCATCCAGATCAAAGACTTCCCTACTCCTGAAGAGGATCCGGAATTCGACCCGGACAACCTCAAATATTCTTGCATAAGATACGTTCCGGCAATGATTTCCAATGCGATGGGACCATCATGGGTAGACCCGTCAACCGGCGAAATCATCAACGCATCCATCATCGTATACAATGATGTCATCAAACTTGCGGAAAACTGGAGATTCTGCCAGACTGCGCAGGTGGACGAGCGTGTCCGCGGAAAGAGATTGCCGAAGGACGTGCTGGAGGAAAGCATTGAATATATCATCGCTCACGAAGCAGGACATTGCCTTGGATTCATGCACAACATGTCAGCGTCGGCAGCGTTCCCGACAGACTCCCTCAGAAGCCGCACTTTCACGGAGAAATACGGAACGACGCCATCCATAATGGACTATGCCAGATTCAATTACGTAGCACAGCCGGAAGACAAGGGAGCACGTCTCACACCTCCTTTCCTCGGCGTTTATGACGAATTCCTGGTAAAATACGCATACACTCCGCTTCTGGATGCAGACGGCATGGAGGGCGAAAAGGCCACACTTGAAGGATGGGTGGACAGCCACGCAGGCGACCCTCTATACAGATACGGCAGACAGCAGGTAATACACAGATATGACCCGTCAGCCATCGAGGAAGACCTCGGCGACGACCCTGTGAAATCAGGCCAATACGGAGCTGCCAACATCAAGTATATAATGTCCCATCTCAATGAATGGGTTACCGACGAGACGGATCCGGACGGCAGCCTCAGAGAGAGCAGATACGAGGCACTCGCCAAGCAGTACAACAGGTACCTCAACAATGTGATAATGAACATCGGAGGCATTTATCTCAATGTCGTAAAACCTGGCACTCCGGGCAAAAATGCATTGGCAGTGCCTGTTGACGTCCAGAGGAAATCATTGAAATGGGTGATCGACCAGTTGAAGGATTGCGGCTGGGTGAACGACAGGAGCCTCACCGACATGTTCCCGTTGAGAGTGGACCTGGAGCCTATCTTCCAGTATTACACGGCATTGGACCTGTTCGGCACCTATGCAAACGTGATTCTGTCGGCGCATGTGAAAGACGCGAACGGCGAGTCCTACACGATGCAGAACTGGCTTGACGACATCTATGAATGGGTGTGGAAAGGCACGGAGAACAGGAAAAACCTGACACGTGGAGAGCGCATTCTCCAGAACCTCTACATTTCAGCGGCATTGAGGGGCGCCACGAAGAGCACCACTCTCGTGAAAGCCAAGAGCATCGCTTTCGCCGATGACCCATACCTGCCGTCAGTGGAGCAGCTCGCCCTCTATGGCCTGGATCCTTCCGGAATGGCTGAAAAATATCTCGGCATCCTCAAGGATTACGAGGCTGAATACGGAAAGGGTTCTGTCGCTGCAAGCATGCTGGACACCAATTTCGGCGAGTCCGGTTACAACTGGCAGTACAGGGTCAATACCAGGACGCTGGATGAGTCCAAGGCTCTGTTCCATGAAGACCTTACGAGAATCGCCAAATTTCTGAAAGCCAACATTTCCGGAGCGAAGGGCGAGACCAAGGCTCATTACAGGTCTCTGCTGAAACAGATAGAAAGCTCCATCTGACGAACATAACAAACATATAACTTATTCAATTTTAAACACTTATACACTATGAAAGGAAAACCGGGAAAAGCATGCCTATGCATGTTGCTGTTACTGGTTTCGATGATTCATTTCGGGTCGCAGGCTTATGCACAGAAGCCGACGTCCAGAATGATCACCGTGATCGGTAATGTCTCAGATGAATCCGGCGAGCCTCTGGCCGGAGTGTCTGTCATGCTTCAGGGTACCAAAATCGGTGTCAGCACTGATGCGGACGGAAACTACACAATACGGTTCCTGCCGAGAAAAGATCAGGAAAACATCATCGTATATAGCTTCATCGGCATGGAAGAACAGACTTTCAATGCCAAGGCTTCCGTTCAGAACGACGTGATACTCAAGAGTTTGGATTCAGAACTCGACCAAGTCGTCGTGAACGGATTCTATATGCAGAAGAAGAGCACATTTACCGGTGCGGCCACCACCATCAAGGGTGAGACACTGGTGGAATTATCGCCGACCAACCTGCTTGCCGGCATTGCCGCAATGACTCCGGGCATGGTGCTGGTGGAGAACAACGCGGCCGGTTCCAACCCGAATGCGATTCCGTCGCTACTCATCCGCGGCGCATCTTCGCTGATCACCAATGAGAGCGAGGAGGGCGTGAACAATCCGCTCATCATCCTGGACGGCGTGGAGATTTCCATGGAAGAACTCTACGACCTGGACATCTTCGACATAGAGCGTGTGGATGTCCTGAAAGATGCTTCCGCGACCATCCTCTATGGTGAGAAGGGCGCGAACGGCGTCATTGTCGTGGAACGTAAGCGCATCGAAAACGCAAAGGCAAGGCTGAGTTACAACTTCGTGCCGCAGTTCAGCGTTCCGGACCTCAGCTCGTTCAATCTTACCGATGCAAGCCAGAAGCTTGAACTTGAAAGACTTGCAGGGCTTTATGACACAGCTGACGGTTCCATGGACAAGGCTTATGCCTATAAACTGAAGAACGTGCGCCAAGGCGTGAACACTGACTGGATCCATGCTCCTCTGCGCGTTCCTTTCAGCCACCAGCACTCGCTCATGTTCAGCGCCAAAGGCCAGAGCGTGGACTATCGTGCCAATGTCCGTTTCGCTGACAACTACGGTGTAATGAGAGGCGACCGCCGAAGGAACTACAGCATCGGTTTCAATGTCAATTATCACACTCGTGACAAGCTGACCGTCTCATTCAGAACCACTTACACATTGACAGACTCGAAGGACTCCCCTTATGGAGACTTCTCGTCATACTCCAAGCTGAACCCGTACGAGAAGGTCTACGACGAAGATGGAAACTACATAAAGAATTACTACTTCGATCCGTTCAACACCAACTCCGAAAGGATGGCGAATCCGCTCTATGATGCGACGTTGTCAAGTTTCAGCAAGGCCAGGACCCAGAACCTGACGAGTTCATTGACCGGCAAGTGGAACATCACCAAGCACTTGGATATCAGCGGACAGGCGAACATGACCATCAGTTCCGGTACCAGCGACAAGTATGTCTCTCCGGATGCCGCACAGTATGTAGGTCTCTCGGATGTCTCACAGAAAGGCAGTTTCGCCTTCGGTTCGAACAAAGGATTCACCACCAGCGGCAAACTCGTGATTTCATACGGCCTTCCGTTGGACAAGAAAGGGTCATTGTTCAGAATCAGCGGCGGAAGCAATATCAAGAGGACTTCTTCCAACACTTCACGAGGCGAGGGCCGGGGCTTCCTGAAAGACGGCCTGTCCGACCTGTCATTCGCGCTCGGATATGCTCCTAACGGCAAGCCTACGGGAAGGGAAAGAATCGCCACCGAGGTCGGTTTCTTCGTGAACGGCAACCTGGGATTCCTCAACAGATACATCCTCGACGGATCATTCAGGACTTCCGGATCTTCAAGGTTCGGAGCGGACAACAGTTTCGCGCCGTTCTGGTCTGTCGGTCTGGCATGGAACATCCACAACGAGCCGTTCCTGAAAGATGTCAAGTGGATAAACAGCCTGGTACCACGTTTCAGCCTGGGTTACACGGGAACTGTGTCCTTCGACTATTATCAGGCGAAGACCATCTACGAGTACAAGTCTGATTATGACTACTATACGGGCATCGGCGCAGGCACCAGAACGATGGGCAACCCTGACCTCAAATGGCAGAAGAAGCTGTCGCGCAACATCGGTATCACCGCGGCAATGCTGGACAACAGGCTCAATGTCGAGTTCAACTGGTACAACAATACCACCTACGACCTCCTGATGCCTATCAACCTGCCTTACTCAGTGGGTGTTTCATCAATGAACGTGAACTTCGGCCAGATAAACAATTCCGGTATCGACCTGTCACTTTCCGGGAGAATCCTCAATACAAGGGATTGGTCCTGGGTCATGGTCCTTACCGGCGGTCATGTGATGGACAAGATCAAGAATATTTCCACGGCAATGAAAGGAACCGAGGTGGCAGATGCTTCTGACGCCATCAAGCCGAAAATCCTCTTCACGGAAGGAGGCTCGCAGTTCGACATTTATGCAATGCGTTCAGCAGGCATTGACCCGGCTACGGGACAGGAAATCTTCATAAAGAAGGACGGCAGCTATACCTACAACTACAATTCTGACGACAGGGTCGCCGTGGGCAATACGAATCCTATCCTCCAGGGCTCATGGATCAACACATGGAGATACAAGGGATTCTCGTTGAGCCTTACCACGACCTATACCTTCGGAGGAGATTTCTACAACAGTACCCTCCAGGGCAAGGTAGAGAACATCAATCCAAAGCAGAATGTGGATGCACGTGCCTACACGGACAGATGGAAGAAGCCGGGAGACCTGGTGAGATACCTGGCCATAAATTCCACCAGGGAGACCGTGAATTCCGAGAGGTTCGTGGAGAAACGAAACGAACTCTACTTCTCAAGCATCAATGTGGCGTATGAATTCAACACCAAGTTCATGAGCAAGATAGGCCTCAAGAAACTGAGCGTGGGATTCGGCCTGTCGGATCTGGGATATCTTTCAAGCGTCAAGTTCGAGAGAGGAACCTCATATCCGTACTGCCGCGCCATAAATCTGACATTCCGTCCAACATTCTAAACGACTGTATACAATGAAGCATATATTATATAAATTACTGATACCTGTCCTGATGCTCCAAGGCCTGGCCTCATGTGCCGACTTCCTGGATGTCAATCCTAAGGGCGAAGTATTCGATGCCGACATGTATGAGTCGGCAGAAGGCTATGAGGATGCTTTGTACGGCATATACGCGCAACTCGGAACCAGCGACTATCTCTACAAGAACTATCTGCACTGGTTACCGGAAGTGCTTGCCGTCAATGTCCGGACTACTGATGACGGGCTCCAGAGCATGTCATACGCAGAGTGGAACAAGCTCAGCGCCACCCAGATAAGGAAGGGCATCTGGGCCAATTCCTATAAGATCATAAACCAGCTGAACAATATCATCCAGCACATTGAAAAAGGTGGAGACGACGAGTTCAGGCATACAACGCTGTACAAGGGCGAGGCTCTGGCCCTCAGGGCATTGATCCATTTCGAATTGCTCAGGCTTTACGGCGCGCCGATATGGGCTCCGGACAGCGAAAAGGCGAGGGCGATTCCTTACGTGACCCATTATTCCTTCGATATCACCAAGTTCAGCTCTCTTGACGAGGCTTATGAACTGATACTGAAAGACTTGAAGGAAGCCGAGCAGTATCTTGCGGAGGATGAGACATTGGTAGGCGAAACACGCACGAACAGCAGGAGCGGCGGATTTACAGCCTGCCGTATCATCCACATGAACCTCTATGCAGTGGAGGCGCTTATCGCCCGCGTATATTGGTCCAGAAATGATCTTGCCAATGCTGCAATCTATGCAAAGAAAGTCATTGACAGCAAGAAATTCGGCATGCGCAGCGTGGAGGCGTTCAACCAGCCGGACAACGGCACATTGGATTTGCGCGAAACCATTTTCGGACTCTATTCGAAGAAATATGAGGAGGAAAATGCGAGGATGTACGGTCTGACCGGAAGTTCCGCTTCCAGCACATTCCAGCTGACCGACTATAGAAAACTGTATGAAACCAATGAAGGTGCGACTTCGACCGATTACAGGTTCACGGCATGGTTCGATGACGGACAGCAGCTGCTGGACAAGCTTGTGAACCCTATTTATTACAGCGCTGAAGGTTCCACCTATACCGGCAAATCGATTCTCGGAAACAATATCCTGAGAATTCCGGAGATGTATTACATCATGGCGGAATCGTTGCTGGCTTCCGACCCTGGCAAGGCTACGGAGTATTTCAATGTCGTGATATCGTCACGTGGCCTGGAGCCGCTGGAAGGCATCAACGTAACCGAAGAGATGCTTTTCAATGAAAGAAGAAAGGAATTTTTCGGCGAAGGTTTCCTGTGGCATGACATGAAACGTCTCGGAAAGGACATCGAAGTTTCAGCAGGCAATACGCTTTCCGGTTCAGACGTAAGCACCTACAAGATTCCTTATCCTATCGGAGAGGATGAAACGAGAGATGAGTTGAATTCTAACAAATGACAGCCATGAAGACATTGAAAATATGTAAAGCATTGTGTCTGACAGCATTGACCATTATGACTGCCGGATGCAAGGGAACATGGATAATGTACGATCAGGAACAGAAGGACCATTTGTATTTCGAAGTGACTTCTGCGACGAACGTTTCATTTTCATTGACAGAAGCCACGACGATGACACAGACCGTTCCCGTGAAGATGATGGGAATGCCGCGGGATCACGAAAGAGTGATTTCCCTTACATGGCTTGACCCGGAGAAGGCTGAGGCAGAAGACGGTACAGGCATTGTAAAGGCTGTTGAGGGTACCGATTTTACGGTTTCGGACCTGGTGATTCCTGCAGGTGAAATTTGCGGAAACATTGTCTTTACGATAAACAGGACCGAGGGCATGAAGACCGCGATTCACGATATACGGTTCAGCATTGCGGAGAATGATGATTTTCTGCCGCTGAAGGCTGACAGCACGAGTATTTCTAAGATTCTGACACCGGTTTTCGACATCAAGGTTTCCGATGGTGAACCGCTGTGTCCGGATTGGTGGGATGCTACGACAGGGACCGGCGACGATCTCAGGGGGTGGGCCATGTATCTTGGCAAGTATTATCCTGCCAAATACCGGAAAATGCTTGAGTTCTACCATAATATGAAGGCCAAGAATCCGATTTTCTATGAGGACTGTCTGGCAAAATATGGTGAAAACCTAGACAAGAAGGGTATCAAGAAGAGCTTTTTCGCATCGGAGAATCCTGCTGCATGGGCTTCTTATGTACTGATACCTCTCTGCGAGTATTACAAGGCCTGGTATAGCGGACATCCGGATGACCCGAATATGGAAACAATTCAGACGAAGCCAGGAACATCAGGAAAGTATTGGAGAGATCCGATTGCTTTGCTGCGTTAACAGGAGGACAATATCATGAAACTATATAAATTATTTGCATTGGCTGCCGTATTCGGCATGACCGCATGCTATGGCATAAAAGACGAGGACTTTCCGGAGCTGTCAGCGATTACGTTCAGCGAAGTGTCCGATGTCATTGATGTGAATATCGGCGAGGAACTCGTATATACTGATTTAAAGGTAAACAGCAGTCTGCCTGTCACTTACGAGTGGAGCTACGGCCAGAGGAAACAGACCGGGACGCAGCAGGACATGGCCAGCATCACCGTCATTTCCGACAAGGCCGACATCAGGTACACCTTCAACAGAGTCGGAACATATATCCTCCGCCTCAAGGCTGACAACGGCGAAGATATCCAGTTCAAGTATTTCACATTGAACGTGAATTCCGGAATGGACGAGGGCGTGCTGGTATTGTGCGATGATGACGTGAAGGGAACATTGACTTTTATCAAGCAGCTTCCGGAGAATGCGGGGGCGGATGAGCAGGAGATTTTCCCGGACGTGTTCAGCCTGATCAATCCGGGGCAGGAACTCAAGAAGCCTACCGACATGTTCCTTTCCGCTTACACGTCCAAGGAGGTCCAATACCGGTCTCTGCTCATTTCCACGGCAGATGAGAACGGCACCATCTTCAAGCTGGAGCCGAAGACTTTCGAGTATTACAACAAGACAAGCATGCAGGATAACGGAGGCACACATTGTACCGGCTTTGCAGGTGAGAGTGCGAGCAGTGCTGCATATTATACCCTGATGGCAGGTGCTGACGGAAAGACCTACAGATACGACCTCTACGGTGATTTCGTGTCAGAGCGTCCTGATGCATCGGCTACCGCCAAGGTGGACCGTGCCGGAAGGATACTCTATCGCACGTCCGCGACCGGCAAACCGAAAATGGAAAATGTCCTGTACAATGAACATACCCTTATCCAGCCGGAGAATGCCAAGGTGACCAAGCTTGATTTCAGCGGTTATAAGGTGGTGAATTTCAGCGCAAAGGCGAACAAGAACATGGTTTATGTGCTCCTCCAGAAAGAGGGAGCGGAAAACACCTATTGCATCAAGTCCACTACGGGAGCATTAAAGGCAGCCAAACCTGTCCTTCCGGATTTCGTCGTGGATGGCGGCGTCAAGATGGACCGCAATTCGATAATGGTCACATCCTTCAATGCGCCGGATTTCATCTACTATTCGTATGACAATGCCATCTACCGCTGGACTCCTACGACCCTGCCTCCGACCGCGCCGAAGATTACTCTCCCGGAAGGCGAACAGATCAGGTCCATGTGCACAAACTTCATGGGCAGTTTCCAGGGGGCCGCAGGCACTTTCGAGACTTTGCTCTACGTGGCGACTTGGAATCCGGACAGAGCCGGCGAGAACAAGGGCAGTGTCTACATATACCAGTTCTCGGACGACAGCCTGGTAAAGAAATACGAAGGCATTTGTGCCAAGCCAGTGAAAATCATGTACAAATACAGGATTTCGTAGCAGACTGGACTGACAATCATTGAAACAAACATAAACATGAAAAACGGAAATTTTATTGCGGCGGCATTGGTGCTGGGAGCATTGGTTTCACCGGCATTGACACAGGCATCGGCACAGACGGCGTTGGAGAAGAGGGCGGAGATCGAGACTCGGTACGGGGTGAAGGACGCGGTGGTGAAGTATGACACGCGGGCGGACATGATGAAGGAGCCGTATCGTACTGGGTCTGAGTATTTTATGTATCCGATGGAACGTCCGGAAATGACGGCGGCTCCGAAAGGGTACAAGCCATTTTATATCAGCTACACGGGACGGCACGGGGCCAGATATGCGATCAAGGATGAGGTTTATGAGAAGGTGCTGGAGCTGCTGCGCAATTCCCATGATGCCGGCAAGCTGACCGAAGCGGGGGAAGACCTGTATCGCAGATATGAGGTGTTCTATCCGAACGTGGCATACCGTGGCGGCGACCTGACCAGCAAAGGACAGGAGCAGCTCCACTTCATCGCCAACACATTGTACCACAACTTCCCGGAAGTTTTCAAGGGACGCACACGCGCCGAAGTCCTCTCGACCCCGGTACCACGCGTATTGCTGACCATGGTCTGCTTCCTGGACGAAATCCGGACACTGGACGACGACTTCGGATTCACGGTCGACACCGGACGCAAATACCTCCCAGTGCTGGAACCTAACGGGTCGAAAAATCCATACCGCACAGTCGTGCCGGCGACCAAGGAGTCCAAGGAATCGGCTGCCGCAATGAAGGCTTCGCGAATCGACGCAAAAGGCTTCTGCTCAAGGTATTTCAATGATGTCGACTCCCTGGAACGGAATTATGGAATGTTCACGTTCGAAGACAATATGAGGAGCATTGTCATGGATATCCAGTGCCTGGATGACGCTTCGGCGAAGGACAATATGCTGGACATTTTCACGCCGGAGGAGCTGTTCAATCTATGGGAAGTTAGAAATTACAACGGCTATCTCTTCTGGGGATTCTCGCCGCTCGCGGACAATCGCAGCGTGACCAACAATGCCGCCATCCTGAAGGACATCATGGAGAAAGCGGAGAAGAACTTCGCTTCCGGTGAAATCCAGATGGATCTTCGGTTCACGCACGACACGGCGGTGCTGCCGCTCGTTTCATTCATGAGACTGAACAATTTCGGCGCAGTGGTCAATGACCCTGAAGAAGTGAAGAATTATTGGCGCAGCGACCAGATTCCGATGGCGTCGAACCTGCAGCTGATTTTCTTCCGCAGCAAGAAGAATCCGGAAATCCTGGTCAAGGTGCTGTACAATGGTCACGAGGCCATGTTGCCTCTCCCTGAGGCGGCTCCGTCGTTCTATCCATGGAGCGTATTCAAGGATTTCTACGGGAAACTGATCAGCGAAATCAAATAAGAATATCATCAAGACAGAGTTTCGGCACATAGTGGACTCCGTCTTTTGTGTATGGTGTAAGATCCGAAGTGTCCTCTACCGGCTTGAGGAACACGCTTTCCGCGGCCTTGCCGATACAAAGCACCGCAAGCGGTTCATTGGCTTCATCCTGGAAGAGATTCCGGATAAGTTCCCTGTCTATATTGCCCTTGATCAGGCAGTTGAGTCCGAGTTCGGTGGCTTTCAGAGCCATGCTCTGCAGGGAAATTCCGAGGTCGATGTCGATGTACCTGTCTTCCGGAATGGCAGTATAGATGACAATGAATGCGGTCGCCGATTCGGATCGCGCAGGTTCACGGAAAAGGATTTCGCGCAACGGAGCGACATCATCGCCGGAAACAAGCCGGTAACGCAGAGCCTGACGGTTCATTGCCGAAGCGATTTTCGTATTCACTTCGACAATGGACCTCAACTGCTCCGCCGTGACGTGGGCATCCTGCTTGTAACGCCTCACTGTGCGGTTCTTTACCAACAACGTGTTCAATGAAGGCGTACCATGTCTCACCGGACTCTTCTTCGCAGCACCTGCACCGAACACCTCTTCATATCGCTTTTCCAAATAATTGTCTGCCATATCTACAATGCAATTTACGCACAAAGATACAGCTAAAACTTCTAAAACTTAATATTGACGATTATCGGATAATGATCTGACGGGTAACAGAACTTGGTCACGCCGCGCGGGTCACGGCACGACGTCGGATATCCGTCATGGATAATCTCGGCTGAACGCACCTTCCGGAAAAGAGGCTCCGTCATATAGATGAAGTCAATTCGCCTTCCGGAGAACGTACTCTTCTGGAAATCACCAGGATGCAGACGATCCACGATATCTATGTAAGGAGTGTTTCCACTTACGTAATCATGCACCTGAAACGCCTTGTTGTCCTCATCGAAACCGTAAATACTGTTATCCACACGGGAAACGGCATTGAAGTCACCAAGCATCATCCAATACTGGGAAGCCGCATCCGGAACCGTACCGATGGTCTGGTCGCAAATGTACTTCATTTCCTTCGCACGGAACACGTCGCCCTCCTGTTTCTTGCCGCTTTCTGCTTGATTTTCAGCCTTGTAAGCATACCTCTGAGGCCAAGTGTGCAGCGTGACAATGTTTATTTCCTTGCCGCCGACTTCCACCTGAGCCCAACCGGTTCCATGCACCACGATGATATCATCCCCGTTTCCGTTCACCCTCTTCACGATACGTACCGGGTACTTGGAAGTGATTACCTGGGGAAACGTGTCACGCTTGCCGCAGACTAGCACATATTGATGTCCGTAACGCCTCGCAAGGAAATCCCAGTTCCACGGAAGATAGAACTCGTCGTACTCCGTCATCTTCACATTGGTGCCGGTACGATAACGCGATTCCGCCTCGCACCACACGCAGATATCCGGGTCCTGCGACTTCACATACTCCACGAAATTGTCATAATTGTTCTCCTGGTCGGCCCACATCCCGTTCTGGATGTTCCAATAGAGAACTTTCAGGTCCCGCCCCGAAGCCGGAAGCGCCAGCATCAGGACGAGGACCGAAAAGATAAAGGTCAATGATTTTCTTTTCATTTCATATCAGTTACTGCATACGGCGTTTCGAGCGCATACCTGGCCGCCTGGAGCGCAATCGGTGCATTGGCATCCGTCACAGGCGTAGTATATGAGCCGTCGCTCGTATCGGAAACATTAAATCTGTAAGCATTGCCATCCAGCTTCACATTGTCGAAAGACGGAGAAATCAGCTTCTCGAACATCATGCAGGCAGCGGCATAGCGGCTGATGCCATAATCCATGTGATAGCCGTCACGAGTCAGGCACATGGAGTTGTTCAGCGAAGAAGTCCTCAGATTCTGCAGACATGTACCCGTAGCGATGACATCCTTGAACGGAACATCCGCCATGAGTTTCTTCGTCATGGAAACGATGACATTGTACATCTCCTCCGTGGTGGTGAAATTCTTCTGGTCCCGATCCGCAGTGGCAATCTTGTTCATATTGTGATAAGCCTGGGACATGATGAAGTAGAAATCAGGAGTCTTCTCCGGGCAGTCAGCCTTCACCTTGTCCACAAGTCCCTGGACAGCAGCCTTCTGGCTCGCAGTCCAATCCCATGCCACCGCACGTCCGGTATGCTCCTGGATAGTCACGATATCCCACTTGTCGCTCGAAACGATTTCATGCAGGCTATGACCTGTGACATCCGTCCACGTAGTCGCACCATTCTCACATCTGTAGCAATGATAATCTACGGAAGTCGTGTAACCGTTCGTATACTCGAAAATGCGACGGCCGCCGTAATACATGTGATAAAGCTTGATGTCCTTGATGCCGGCAGCGGCAAGCATTCCCGGAAGATGCTCCACGGCATCCTTGGTAAAGCTGTTGCCGATGAAGAGAATCTTCAGTTTCGCATTGGACTCGGCAGGCAGCTCAGGATCTTTCGTGCCGATAAGGTAGGTGATGTCGGTCAATGTCGATTTGCTCGCGCCCTGTTTGCCGAGATAATTCTCCTTGTTTTCATCAGTGTACTCGTCATCGACACCTTCGCCGCCATTGTAAGTTCCTACCGTGCCTCCGGCAATGCAGTTGCTCCAAGATGCCAGACCATTGTTATACCCCCAGAAAAGACCGCGATACTGACTGTCAGTCTGCACCTTGCCATAGTTCGCGCAACGGCTGAACTCGCAGTTGTTCGCAAGATTGGCAATGCCGCCGGTCCTGGCGCTTGAAGTGGAAATGATGTCGCCATAGTTGATACAGCCGGTAAGCGAAGACACGTAGGCCACGTTGCAGACAATATTGGCAATGCGCCCCTTGTCCGGTCCGGGACAGGTATTGAACTGATTTCCACGGTTCACGCAGTTCACCAGTTTCGTCCTGCGGTTGGCAGCTGCGCAAATACCTGCTGTACGGCAAGTTGCAGATGTCATGTTACCAGCATTGGTACAGTCGGAGACCGTAATGAAATGCTGTGTGTCGGCTGTCGCCGTACCGAATCCGAGGATGCCGGCGATGTGGAAAGATCCGGCACCACCCTGATCATTGCCATCCGAGTTTTCCGCTACGATTTCGCCGAAATTGTCCACACTGTCGATGATGATGTCCTGGTTCTCTGTAAAGGCGTAACCTACCAGCGACATGAACTGCGCCTTGTTCTTTACGCCAGTCTTGCTGCGGAATGTCATCGGCGCATAGCTGTGCACGTCGCGGACAGTACCGTCGTAAACCAGTCCGGCAATCACGCCATGTGAAGTCTCTATACCCGGAGCCTCCACCAGAAGCGAACAGGTGGATTCGAAAGTAAAGTTCTCCACCACGGCGCCCGGTCCGATGACACCGAACAATCCGAATACACCGCCTTTCGTAGCTACAGTGCTGTGCATCTTGAAGTTGCGGATCTTGTAACCCTGTCCGTTGAACTTCCCGGTAAACATCGGGCCGGTGACTGTAAGCACATTCTTGCTGTTTACGAACGTCGCGTTCCCGATAGGAGTCCAATCCTTGACGGATGACATGTCGATGTCATTGAGCAGGTTGATTCCGCCTGCCTCATCCTGCCACTTTTCCAGGGATTCACCGGCATTGACAGCGGCAGCGAAATCCATGAAGTCCTGTGCGGACGCGATACCCTTGGTCAGGACCTCACCCGCGAAGACATTGCCGGTAGTTACGGCCGGCTGGGTCTTGGCGGCGAAGAAAATATGGTCGGAGAAATTCTCGGCCGTAATGGCAACGACCTTACTTTCATCAGAATAAGGACCGATCTTGCCGCCGACCTTATTGTTCGTGACGGTGCAGGTCTTGTTGTTCGTGTTGGCTACGATTATGGCAATGAACTTCTTCAGCGGATCCGCAGCATTGAAAATGTCGGAACGTACAGTTCCATAGTTTTCGCAGCCATCCACCACGCAAGACTTGTCATTGGTCTGGCCGACGATGCCGGCAACATAGCCCTGAGTGGTATTTCCGGCTACGGCAAATGTCACATTACCCTTGTTCACGCAGTTGATTGCTGAAGTCTGGATATTCAATGCTGACACGATACCTGCCACACGGGTGTTGGATGCCTTCGTGTCGGTATTGGTAATCTCGCCATAGTTCTTGCAGCCCTCCACGGTCGCGTTCTTGTTCAATGTCGCCACGACTCCCGCATTACGGGAAGCCTGCACATTCATTGCACCATAGTTGTCGCAAGACTTGACCATCGTCCGCAGAGCGGTAGATGCTGATTCAGCGAAGCCTACGACTCCTCCGATGGAGAATGCGGTGCCGCCGTTCTTGCTGTTGGTCTTGTTGACGGACTTGAACGCGCCGAAATTGGTACAATTCACAACCTGAGCGAGGATTTCGCCTGCCGAATAGACGGACCCGGCCACGCCGCCGAACCTCTGGCCGACATTCTCCGCACCGCCCGAGATGTCGAACGAAGCCAGTGAAGAACAATGGTCTATGGTAGAGTTCACCGCGGCACCTGCCACAGCTCCGCCGCAAGTCATTGTCGCAGAAGAAGATGTAAGGGTAGAGCCCTCTCCGATGTTCACATCCTTCACGGTCGCGCCGGAAATGACGCCGAACAGACCGCATGTCGTTCCGGCAGGGGCATCAGCAGGCACGACCATCTTCAATCCCTTGATAGTGTGGTTCTTGCCGTAGAAAGTACCCTTGAATGCAGCACCGCTTACCGCCGTGCCTGAGAAAGTTCCGTTTCCTATAGGGGTCCAGTTGCTTACGGATGACATGTCGATGTCCTTCTCCAGGTAAACCTCCATGTTTTCCGTGCCGTCCTGGGCATTGACGCCCTTGGCGAAGTTCATGAGATCCTCCGCCGTACTTATGAGAATCTTGGTCTCTTTGGCCTTGTCGAAGAAAATCGGGCGCAGCACCGTCACCTTGTCCAGGTCTGTCGCCATCAGGATGAGATGTCCCGACTCGAAAGTGCTTCCGAATGACACGGACACTTCCTTCGCCGTCTTGTCCAGAGACGCCGTCACGGATTTCGCTTCCGCAATCGCCACAATCGCACCGTCAGCCTTGCTTCCGGTGACGTCATACCCGATTTTGAGGGCCTGCCCGAGATTCGAAATCGTCAGGTTCAATGCTGATGACACGCTGAGGTTCAATGAGTTCTGCACAGGAATCGTGAGCGCGGTCCCGTTTCCGAGAGTAACCGAAAGATTACCGTCGGCATCCGTTGCAATGCTCTTGAATATGGCAGAGTTGCCGTCTTTGGCCTCAACGGGAGCCCCGTTCTCATTGAGAATGCGCTCTCCGTCCACAGTCCAGAAGCCCTGCTCATCCACTGAAATGACAGGAGTCTTTCCGGCTGCCGGAACAGGCTTGCCGTCCACGGTGATGTCCGTGGTTTCGCCACCGGTGGTGACAGTCCAGTAATACAGTCCGTTCTCATCCTTGCGGACTCCGATTACAGGGACATTTATCATCTGGTCCATGGCAGCGAGCACCATGGTCTTGCTCTCATTCTTGCTGTCAAGATAAGTCAGCACGTAGCTTCCGTCACTGTTCTTCTCGACGGAAGTCACGACATTGCCGGAGGTGAGAAGTCCGAGGGACTCCACCTGACCGTTCGCCTCATCAATCCTTGACTGAAGCGCCTCGATCCTTTCTTTCACGGCATCCAGCCTGCTGTCCAGCCCGCTGTCATCGAACGAGCAGGAAACGGCGCAGACCGCTATGATAAAGGTAAGCAATATGTAAGTTATACGTTTCATTGTCTTCAAATTATTGGTTGTCAGCAGCATTGAAATACTTGGAATTCTGGTATCCGTAAGCATTGTAGACGGTAGCGTCCGGTGCCTGTTCAGGCTTGTCCTTGTATTCAGCCCATTCGCCTACCTTTCCTCCACGTGTACAGCCGGTAATCTTTATGTTGCAGTAACCTGCTGCCCAGCCCGGACCGTCTCCGCCGCTGTGGTCTTCATTCTGTGGGGTTATCTTGCTGAGGATGATACCGGTATTGGCACATCCTGCTATGATGCCGCCCTTGAAATGTCCTACGAAACCGCCCGCACGGCATCCCGTATGCGAGAAGATATTCCCGTTGTTCGTGCAGGATTCCACGGAGACGTTCGCAGCTTCGGAGCCGCCGATGAGGCCGCCCATTCTCTTGGCATTGGAATAACCTTCATGGTCGAGATAGTTGTCTTCGAGCAGTCCGTTGTTGACGCACTTGCTGACAGTCACCTTGTTGCCGGCTTTTTCCGTTCCGTAGATTGACGCAAGAATACCGCCGCCACGTCCGTTAGGACCGGTAATATGGGCATTGTTGGTACAGTTGATGAACTGGCTGCCGGTGCCTTGCTTCACATAAGCCATGATACCTGCCACCTGCAGTCCCGTTCCGCCCGCCTGCGCATTGGCAACCTTGGACTTGACGAGAACATCGCCGTTGTTCACCACCGCATTGTCCTTGGTCTTGCCGCCGACGGTAACATTGAAACCGCTGCCGACGATTCCGGCGAGGCTGGTCGGCATCGCCTGAGGACATTCGCCTTCGAGGATGATGCTGACATTGTTCGTCACGTTCGCGATGGTCGTGTTCTCCGCATATCCGACGACGCCTGCGACTGAAGGTGTGATGTCAGGGGTTCCGGTCAATGTGATGGCATCGCCTTCGGCACCGATGACGAGGTTGCTGATCTTGGCACCGTCGGCAGCACCGAAGAGGCCGTAAACATTGTTCTTGCTCATGTCGCAAGTCCAGCTTATTCCGGTGATACTGTGGCCTTTGCCGTTGAATTTACCGGTAAATGCATTGTTGAATTCATATGTAGGGGCACCTGAGCCTACGCCTGTCGCGCTTCCGATCGGCGTCCACTCGATGCCTGTCAGGTCAATGTCCGCGAGCAGGCAGACTTCCCCGTCAGCATTCTCCCAGCGGGATGTAGATGCGCCGGCATTGACGCTTCTGACGAATTCCATGAAGGTGCCGACATCAGCGATTCCTTGTCCTCCGACGGGGTGGTCACCACCACCGCCTCCGATCACTACAGGAGACTGCTTCACCACGATGGCGGTAGAAACGTCGTACAGGCTGTTTTTCAATATGATACGACCTTCGCGCGGGGTATTGGTCTTGCTCTCGAAATACTCGGCCACGAAATTGAATTCCGAAGTGGTCAACGCCTTGGTTCCCACGACTTTGAGCCATGAAGCGCTTTCAGTGGCCACTGACGGTTCCACGTCAATGTTGTGGGAAACCCTGATGGTGAACGGCGTCATGTCGCCTCCAAGGTTGATGACAGGCTCGCCCATCGGGGTAATCAGTTCATTGTTCTTGATATAGCTTTCGAAATCAATGACGGTCTTGCCGTAGGTGAAGAACAGCGGTTTGTAGACCACCTCGTCCCCTGCCGTCACCATGATGACGGTATTGCCTTCTTCAGCGCCGCTCTCCATGGTCACGGAGATTCTTTTCAGGTTTTCGCTGACTTCCACATTCACATTATAAGCTGTAAGATAGTCTACCACAGCATCTTTCGCGAGTGTTCCGGTCAGGGTGTAGTTCACCGTCACGGCAGTACCGTAATCCTCTATGGCGAGGAATGACGGTGTGGAGAACGTGATGCCGAGGGCTTCCCTGTATGTAACCCGGAAGCTGCTTCCGTCGGTCAATGTGAACACTGCCAGACCTGTCTCCGCGTCGATTTCCACGGATTTGAACAGGCTGTTCGTAGTGTCGCTCGCCAGCACGCCCGTGCTCTTGCCGTTCACTGTCCAGACACCGTTCTTGTCAATGCCTACTTCAGGGGCTGATGTGGCGACAGGCATCTTGTTGCCGTCTTTTCCGAGAACCCACTCCCATGAAGCGCCATTGTCTTTGGTCAGACGCCAATACAGTGTCCCGCCGTCTTCCGCTACTCCGATCATAGGAGCCTTGCTCAGGTCGGAAGCCTTGGCCAGCGTAACGGTCTTCTTCTCGCCGCCGGCTGTCTTGTAAGTGATTACGTAGTTCCCCTTCTCGTCGGTTCCCACACGTGAGATGAAATTGCCGGAGGTGAAATCGGAAACGGACTTGAGCTGCGTCTCCAGATCTCCCGCCTTCTGTTCCAATGCAGCAATCTGCTGTTCAAGCTCCGTAATGTTGCCCTCGATTTCAGAAGAATCGTAGGAGCAAGATCCCAGAACGGCAGCCGCCAGGAACATTGACAATATTATATTTATCTTTTTCATATCGTCCTATTTCTTAATACGTACATACATGTAGTTCATACAGCTGCGCTCGCCTTTCTTGTCACTCGGACGGCTCACGAGGCCGGACACGCCGTCTTTCTTCGCCCACATCGCAGAAGAGCCGCCGCCGTCGAAACGGGTTGCGTTCCATGCTCCGAGACGCAGGGAAATATCCGTGACTTCTTCAGCATTGACACCTATCGAGAAGCCTCCCTGACGGCCGTCGATTTCGACAAGCATGATTCTGGAACCGCTCTTGTCGACGCAAGCGAAGGTCATCGGGTCTGACAATGTCCTGAAAGAATGGTTTGCAGGCACGGTGTTGAGGGTATTCTGTCCGTCCGTGACGAACTGCCACATGGTGGAGTTCTGTGTAAAGATAGGTTTCACCTCTCCGTTCACTGCCATTTCTGCGCAGAGCTGGATTTCATCTCCTACCTTCACCGCCTTGGAGATTTCCTCGGCAGTATCTCCGGTTATCTGGATGCCGACCTCTTTCTTGTCAGTAAGATACGGAGCCTCTTCCAGAGCCGTAGTCCTGCCGTCAGCCATCGCCGTAACGGTAGCCTTGAACCAGCCTCCGTTAACCGTCATGTTGGCCGCAGAATACTTGGCCGTAACATACAGAGCCTTGGTGCTCAGCTTGTTGACCAGGTCAGGACGTTCCGCATGAGGGGTCTTCACATACTTGGAAGTGTAGAGATTTATCGGATAAGACTTCATCTGGGAAGCATTGTTCCCGCGGACGAGGGTATCATTGACAGAATAGAACTTGTACTCCTTGTCGGCGATTTTGATCTTGCCGGAGAACACCTTCTTTCCGCAGGATGCGGTATTGTCCTTGAAGATGGTGAACGCCCAGGCGTGGTTGCCGAGGTTGCTCGCGACCGCAGGGTTGTTCATGTAGACGAGCTCGCCGTTTTCGATGTGCGGACCTCTGGTGAAACCGTCGTTGGAATCGAAGAACCCGGTATTGATACCGGCGATAACATCCTCACCTTCAGCGGTTTTACGTGCGCAAAGCTGCGACAGCGTCTCGCGGAGGTTGAAGCCGTTGTTGCCGTTCTTGTTACCGTTCGGGTTCGGGACAATGTCGTCCGCATAAGACGTGGTGACTTCGATGGCAGGGTTAGTGAGGTCGATTTCCAGCACGTGCATTTTCCTGGCTATCTTCTTGAACTCCATGCTGTAATAGTTGCAGCCCGGGGCCAGAAGTTTCTCCTCGACCGTGCTCCAGAGGTCGTTCTCCGTCTCGACCGAGAATGTTCCGCGCAGATAAATGGTGCGTGCAGCCATGCGGCCGTCCTCGCCTGCGGCAATGAGCGTAAACCGTGCCTTGCGGAGGTCGTCCGGAACGGCAATGCCCAACTTTTCAGCTTTCAGGTCAATGCTGACCTCGACTCCTTCCGCTCTGGTTACCCTTACGGAAGCTTTCTCCGCAGCCTTGCCGGTCTGCTTATATGTAAGCTCCAGGCTCTTCACTCCGTCCGCAACCTTAATCTCGCCTTTCACCGGAGAACCTTCGTAATAAACTGTAAGTGAGAAGCTTTCGCTCGTCTCCACTGTAACCGTAGAGCCGTCTGCCAATGTAAGGGTGACGGTGCCGTCATCGTTTTTCGCAACGCCGGTGAGCAATGAAGCCTTCTTTCCTTCTGATTTTATCTTCTCTCCCTTGCTGTCGAGGATATAGCTGCCGTTGACCATCCAATATCCTTCCTTGTCGGTGGTGAAAGACGGCTCGCGTCCGGAAACAGGAATCTTCGCCCCGTCCTTGTCTGTCAGGACGGTGGTCTTTCCCTTGACGGTAATGGTCCAGTAGAGGACACCGTTTTCTTCTTTCGTGCCGATGATGTCGATATCTGAAAGGTCTGCCTTGGAGGCAACCGATGCCGTGGCGGTATTGCCGTCAGCCGTGGTGTAGGTAACGGTCACGCCGCCATCCGGATTTTCCTTGATGTCCGTGATGACTCCTCCGGTCTTGGCAGCGGTGAGGAGAGCCACCTGGCCCTCCAGCTGCGTCAGAGAAGCGGAAAGTTCCGCCAGCTGCTTCTGGGCCTCATCCACCTTTTTCCAAAGGGCGGAATCGTCGTACTCGCTGCAGCCCATTACCAGAGCTGCGGCAAATACTGATAATAATATTCTAGAACTTTTCATGTTGTCAATGTCTGTTAATATCCCGGATTCTGTGTCAATACGCTCTCTCCCGTCGCCTCGTCCTTAGGGTATATCTGTATCTGTTTCACAGGAATAGGATAGAGATAGTCCTTCTCCTCCCACTTGTAAGACTGGTCCTTGAACTGGATGAGATATCCGCTCGTGCCTTCTGAAAGAGTGTTTTCCTTGCCTTCTGATACGTCCAATGTGTTCTCGCAGTCCGTAGACGGCTTGGTGCCGGTGTAGATGCAGAGGTCAGGGGTACCGTCATTGTTCATGTCATATTCGCCGAGTCCCGGGAACCAGCAGCCGATGAAGCCAGGTCCCAATGTGTTGGAAGCCGGACAGAGCTGCTGACCTTCGTGCCAGCGCAACATATCCCAGAGGCGGAAGCCTTCATTCACCAGTTCCACAGTGCGCTCACGCCTGATTTCCAGGATGAGGCCCTTGTCCGGTCCGTCCAGATGCTTGTCGGTGTAGTATGAGCTGAGGAAAGCGTCCGGAGTGCCGTTTGCCTTCGTCACGTCAAGGGAAGGCATGCCTACGCGGGCGCGTATGACATTGACAGTCTGGTCAATGACGGTCTGGTCGGCTTCTCCGAGTTCGGCCTTGGCTTCGGCGTAGTTCAGGAGGACCTCGCCATATCTGAATATGGCATAGTCGGTAGTCGATGTGGTCGCGCCGTCATGAGTATCGTCAGAGAAGTACTTGATAGGCCTGTAGCCGCTTCTGTCATAGTCCTTGCAGTTCGGATAATATTTGGTGGAAGCATCAGTGCCCACGGCCACATAGTCAGGTGCCGCGATGGTCTGGGCCATACGTGGGTCACGATTCTTGAACTCCTGGTTATACTGCATCGTCTGCCATCCTTCCTGGCTCTGGAACGGCGTGCCGTCTGCCATAAGATAGTGATATGCAAGCGCTCTGGTGAGGGAGTGCCTCTGGTTCTTGTATTTGAACTGCACTCCGTGGCGGATGTTCATCTCATCGGTATAGAGATACCTTCTGGACAGTATCGTCTCACTGGTCTCGGCATCTTCCAGCACGAAGAAGTCCCTGTAAGGCTGGCCCTTGACGATGGTCTCGCCCTTGTACATCTTGTATTTTCCGTAGTCAATGACGGCCTTCGCGGCATCTGCCGACTGACGGAGGAAATATTCTGATGACAATGTCAGCTGCGTGCCGTCGTCCTTCGTGTAGGTCTCGTCCGGAACGTCATGGTATTTTCTCCATGTACCTTCAAAGAGGGCTACGCGGGATTTGAATGCGTATGCAGCATATTTGTTTATCCTATAGACGCCTTCCGTCCATGTAACAGGCAGTCCGTCAATGGCTTTGTCCAGGTCTTCCATGATTTTCTGCATCACGAAGCCCCTGCTGTCGCGTGCTCGGTAGAGCGAAGCCTTGTCATTGGCTGAAATCACATGGTCATACCAAGGGATGTCGCCATATTTGCGGACTTTTTCATAATAGAACATTGCCCTGAAGAAATAGGCGACGCCGTCGTATTTCTTGCGGATGTCCTCGCTCGTGCAGTTCACCGAATGTTCGAGATAGTAGTTCAATGCCCTCAGGTTGGACCATGTGCTTGAACTCCAAGATTCGTTTTCAGCGGAGCGGTTGCCCATCTGCAAGCTGCTCAGGGCGACATGGTATTCGAGGTCATTGTCCTGAAGTGCGCCGTCGGTCGTATTGTCCGGGGAAGGCAGCATCGTGTAGAAGCCGTTGGTGGCCAGTTCGAGCTCTTTCTCGCTGGTGTAGAACGTCTCCGGAGAGAGGCTCGTTTCAGGGAATTTGTCCAGAAAGCCCTCGCATGACGAGAACGCGAGCACTGACAGCCCTGAAATAAAAACAGCATATATCTTTTTCATGTTCATTCTCTGTTTTAGAAGGTTATGTCAATTCCGAGAGATACGGTCCTTGAGAATGGATAGATACAGTCGGCATCCTGGTTGGAAGATGCCGTAGCCACCTCAGGGTCGATGTATTTGGAGTGTCTCTTCATCGGAGACCAGTACCAGAGGTTTTCTCCGGTAGCATAGATGCGGACTTTCTCCACGGCCTTGTTCTGCTTGATAGGGAGGGTATAGCCCAGCGTTATGTTCTTCAGGCGGATATAGGCGGCATTCTGGAGATACCTGTCGGTGTTTACGCCGAGTGCGGAGCCGGAATATGTGGTATAGCCACGTCTTCTAGGGAAATATGCATTTCTGCGGTCCTCAGTCCACGTTTTCGACTCGAAGTCCGTAGGCACGAACGAGGATGCCGGGAAGCCGTAGAGGCTCCAGAAATATGAACATTTGGTAGGAGGCATCCAGTCGCAGTGTCCTACTCCCTGGAAGAATACCGAGAGGTTGAAGCCATACCAGTCGATGTCGCCTCTTAATGAATATGTGTATTGTGGAAGGCTGTTTCCGATGATGTAGCGGTCTCCCGGCTTGCCCACGGTGTTTTCATCCGTGTTGATGACGCCGTCACCGTTTCTGTCCACGAACTTGACGTCACCGGCCTTCAGTTTGGCAAGTGCAGCCACGCCGCAGGAATAGACGGAGTTGTTGACCGCCCTGTCATTGATCTTGGCCTGATACTCAGCGGCTTCCGCATCCGTCTTGAACAGTCCTTCCACCTGGTATCCCCAGATTTCTCCGAGTCTCTTGCCCACATAGTGCTGGCTGAGGGACTTGGTCGGGTTGTCGAATTTCGTGATGGTAGTCACGTAGTCGCCGAGGGAACCGGAAACCGAGTAATAGAACGGACGGCCCGCCAGTTTCACCTGGTCTTTCCAGGTCAATGTAATTTCATATCCCTTGGTACGGAGGTCCGCTCCATTGATCTTCGGGGAACTTGTTCCGAACACTGCCGGCAGTTCCTGCGATGATGTAAGCATATCCTTGGTGTCCCTGATATAGAAATCTGCACTAGCCGTCAATCTGTTGCTGAAGAAACCGAGGTCAAATCCCAGGTTGTAGGTGATGACCGTTTCCCATGTGAGGCCTTCAGTGATGGCACCGGGTGTGCTGACCTTGCCGGCAAGATTGGTACTGTCGAAGGTGTAGTTCATCATTGACGTGGACAATGTGCTGATATACGAGTAGTTGCTTACCTGCTGGTTGCCGAGGGAACCGTAGGAGACACGGATCTTGGCATTATCCCACCAGCTTTTCAGGTTGCCCCAGAATTTTTCTTCGGAGATACGCCAGCCGGCTGACGCGGACGGGTAGAATGCCCATCTGTTTCCTCTTGCGAAACGGGAAGAACCGTCCTGCCTGCCGGAAATCTCGAACAAATATTTGCCCGCATAGTCATAGTTCACTCTGGCGAAGAAGCCCAATGTCCTGTAAGCGGTGTTGCTTTCGTCGGCTCTCTCGATGGTGCCCTGCGCCATGTTGATGAATGCAAGCTTGTCGGAGATGGAGCCTTTCTGGCGGATGGTCGATGTGGATGACCTGTAGTCCTGAAGCTGCGCTCCGGCCACTGCCGTGAAATTATGTTTACCCCATGACTTGTTCACATTGAGATAAGCATTGGCGACATGCCCGTTGAGGTAGGAACGGCCCTCCTGATAGAAGTCGTAGATGGAACCGTTGGTCATTTCCGTAATCTTCTTCATGTTCTTGTCCCAAGTGTTGGCGGTAGGATAAGAACGGTAGCTGTTCAGGTTGTCACGTCTTCTGTAAGTGTAATCTGCGGTGATATTCAGCCACTTGGTGAGGTCGAACACGAGTCTGTTGGTGACCACCCAGTAGCCGACCTTCCTGGAGTTCTTGTTCCTGCCGTCCGTGAACACGCCGCCACGTCCTGATGCGATAGGAGAATCGGCGAACTGGATGCTGTTGGTGTACATTGTGGTAGTGCCGTCAGGGTTTACCGGGACGATGGTAGGGCTGATGTTCTGAGTAATGTTCCAGAGAATACCCTCTGACTTCAGGTCCTCGGAGCCGTCCTGCTCCCAGAATCCGCCGTAGTTGTAGGCAGATCCTTCATAGCTTAAGTTTCCGGTGTAGCGGAGCCATGGTTTTACCTTCGCGTTTACCTTCGCGCGGAAAGAATACCCGTTCAGGATATCCTCGCTGGCATTGTTGAATACGCCCTCGCGATAGAGGTAACGGCCGCTGACATAGTAGTTTATCTTGTCATTTCCACCATTGATGGTGACATTGTGTTCTGTTTCCGGCCTTGTCCTCTTGAGCACATAGCCATACCAGTCGAAGTTTCCCAAATAGCGATATTTGCCTTTTTCATTGGTATAGACCCAAGGCCTGTCAGCGTTTTCCGTCTTGTCGAATCTGCGGTCATAGAGCATCTGCATTTCCTCATCGGTGTAATTCCATGCGTTGTAGCCCTTTGGCGAGTTCTTGGTAAATTCATTGGAGAGGGTCACATAGTCATAACCCGTAGTCACGAAATCGGTGCGGGTGGTGTTGAATGCCACGCCGCCGCGTCCGTTGTAAGTCACTTTCAGGTCTCCGGACTTGCCGCTCTTGGTGGTAATCAGGACCACGCCGGCAGATGCCGTAGCACCGTAGATGGCGCAAGACGAAGCATCCTTGAGCACCGACACAGATTCGATGTCATTAGGATTCACTTGTGTCAATGAGGACTCGATACCATCCACAAGAATCAGCGGGCTGCCTGAGTTCAATGACACCTGTCCGCGGATTTTCACATTGTACTGCTTGCCCTCGATGGAACCGCTGCTCATGCTCATGAGGAGTGACGGATCCGCGCCCTGGAGAGCCTGCGCCGCATTGGTTACCGGCCTGTTGTTCAAGTCTTTACCGCTGATGACTCCCACCGCTCCGGTGAGGTTCACTTTCTTCTGGACACCATAGCCGACCACGACCGATTCTTCGAGAAGGTCAATATCTTCTTCCAGGTTTATGACAATGCCGGCGGTCTGGCTGCCGAACCTGGACGTGTAATCCTTGTAGCCCATCATTGACACTACGAAAGTGCGGCCTGGTGTGGCCTGGATGGAGAACTGGCCGTCGATATCGGTCATGGCGACATTGTCCTTCTTGCCGTCGAGCATGATCATTGCGCCGGGAACCGGTCCTGACGCGTCGACGATTTTTCCTTTGTACTCTACCGGTGCTGCGGCCTTCTGGTCCGCTTTCACGATGAGTATCATTTTCCCGTCAACGCTGGCCTGCATTCCCGTTCCGTCGAGGATTGCAGTCATCGTTTCCAGCACAGATTTTCCGGATGGCGGAGTGACCTGCCTGTTCACGTCGAGAAGGCTCTCGTTGTAAGCTATTGTCATACCTAGCTGATGCTCAATAACTTCGAACGCCTGCCTGACCGTCATTGTACCGGACGGGAAGTTCACCACCCTGTTCTGGGCGTGAAGTCCGATGACCGGCATTATGGCCAGGAGAAGCGTAATCAGATAATGTTTAATCTGCTTCATAGACTGTGTTATTATTAGTTCAAGTATTTTCCGTTGTGGTCGGGCGGCAGGGCCGGGTGGCGTGGTCTTGCACGTGGCGGGCCTACCTTATATATACGCAGCCGTTCACGATGCTGTACCGCATTCCAGGGACGAGCTTGCATATGGCGCCGAGCATCTGTTCCAATGTCTCACCCTGTACGAACTTGGCTGTCAATATCATATCGTCGTATTTCCCCGAGGTGACATAAGTGTTTATGCCGTATTTGCGCTCAATCGCCTTGGCAATAGCGTGGATGTTTTCTGAGCGGAAACACATGTCGCCGCGCTTCCATGCCGTGTCTTCAGCCGGGTTCACGCGCGATATGGTGGATTTCCCTGTCTTGCGGTCGTAAGAGAAACGCTCGTCAGGGACCATGAGAATGCTTTCGCCGCTTTCTTTCAATGTCGCCGAAATGCTGCCTTCGCACAATGTCGCGGCAGTGCTGCGCGATTCGGGATATGCATCCACATTGAATGTCGTTCCATGAACTTGGATGGCGAGGTCGGCAGTATTTACCACGAATGGAAGTTCCTCATTATGGGTCACTTCGAAGATGGCTTCGCCGGAGAGGAAAACAGTGCGCTCGGCACCGCTGAATTTTTCCGGATAAATCAGCACCGACCCGGCATTGAGCGTGATTCTGGAATTGTCCGGCAATATGACTTCGCGGGTTTCGCCGTTGCGCGTAGAGACTTCGCACAGCTTCGCGCCTGCTTCGGCAACCGACTGGTTGTCAGTGATTTTATCGTTGATTTTCAATGTCGCCCAAGGGACGAATACCAGCATTGCGGCAGCGGATGCGCATGTCAATGCAATTTTGCGTATCTTCTGCCTGATTCCTCTGCGCATGATTTCAGACTGGGCTTTTTCGCGCATGTCTGCCGCGGACATCACTTTCGTGAATGCCTTTTCCAATTCATTTTCCGGTAATGTGTCGGCGAAATGCCGCTCCCATTCGTTTCGTATGTCGTTATCAGTCATAATCTGAGTGTTGTCTGGTGGTCAAAACATATATAAGACAACGAAACCGCGATTTGCACCCAATGGAAATTTCGATTTTTTTTGAATGTTACTTATATTTGCAGATGTCGACAAATGACATGGAACCATAATATCACACAGATGATTACGGATAGCGAAGAAAGAATATTGATGGAACGCACAGCTGCCGGTGACAGACGCGCGTTCAGGTCGCTTTTCGATGCCTATTATCCTGTGGTATATGGTTTTATGAGGAGTCTGCTGCATACGGAAGAGGACGCATCGGATGTGGCGCAAGAGGTTTTCATCAAGCTTTGGCTCATGCGTGCGGCACTTCCCGACATCACTTCCCTCCGTTTCTATCTATACCGGATGAGTCTGAACCAGACCATCAACTACATCAAGAAGAACCGGCTCCACAACGGTGTGGCACTGGCGGATATTCCATACGACCAGATGGTGGAGGAAGTCATTGACATGAAAGGGAAAGAGGCCTTCATCGCGTCCGTGGTGGAGCGCATGCCGGAGCAGCGGCGCAAAGTGTTCATAATGAGCCGCTTCGAGAATCGTTCCAATGACGAGATCGCGTCATTGCTGAACATAAAAAAGAAAACGGTGGAGAACCACCTCAACCTCGCACTGAAGGAGTTGAGAGCAGCTCTCCCCGTATCACTTTTCCTGTTTATCGCCTGTTTCTGAGTCACGCGCATGGAAAATGCCATGGCAGCACACCGTGGCGGGACGAATGTACCCCCGCGCCATGAAAGCGTCCCTTACCGCGCGCCGGCGGGACGCGGCCACGCCTCGTTTTCCAACAATCTGATTTACAATGATTTATAAAACGGAGCGTGGAAACGTAGCCTTTTTTTGGCCGCGTTTCCACGCTCTATCTAAAATGATATCTGATTATCAACGAGTTACAAAATCACCCGTGGCCGCGTCCCGACACGTAAACCGCCACACTACTCCTTCGGGAGGAAACCTTTCTGGAGCAGAACCTCGGCAATCTGGATGGCATTGGTCGCGGCACCCTTGCGGATATTGTCGGAAACGCACCAGAAATTGAGTCCGGACTTGACGGAAAAATCACGACGGATGCGGCCCACGAAAACATCATCATGGCCCAGCGAGTAGAGCGGCATCGGGTAAACCTTCTCGGCAGGATTATCCTGGACAGTGACGCCCGGCGTGTTTTCCAGAATCCTGCGGACATCATCCAGCTCGAAATCCTTCTCGAATTCCAGGTTCACAGACTCGGAATGGCCTCCGATGACTGGGACACGCGCGGTAGTAGCCGTAACACCTATCGTATTGTCGCCCAGAATCTTATGAGTCTCATTCACCATCTTCATCTCCTCCTTGGTGTAGCCGTTCTCGGTAAAATCATCAATATGAGGAATTATGTTCTGGTCGATAGGATAAGGGAACTTCGCTGCATATTCGCCCCACTTGGCACCGCCACGCTCCGCCTCCATCTGAGCCACAGCCTTGTTGCCGGCGCCGGTCACGCTCTGATATGTCGAAACCACCACCCTCTTGATGCGGTAGGCCTTGTGCAACGGCGCCAGCGGCAGAAGCATCTGGATCGTCGAGCAATTCGGATTGGCAATGATATAGTCGTCCTTGGTGAGCACATCCGCATTCACTTCCGGAACCACGAGTTTCTTGTCAGGATCCATACGCCAGCATGACGAATTATCCACTACACGGCATCCCACAGCCGCGAATTTCGGAGCAAGTTCTCTGGACGGGCCGCCGCCTGCCGAGAAAATCGCCAGGTCCGGTTTCGCCGCAATCGCATCCTCAGCGCTGATCACAGTGTATTCCTTGCCCTTGAATGTAACCTTGCGCCCCACGGAGCGCTCAGATGCGACCGGAAGAAATTCCGTCACAGGGAAATTCCTCTCTGCCAGCACTTCCATCATTCTCGTGCCCACCAGCCCGGTGACACCCACAACTGCTACTTTCATAACCTTATAATTTACAACAATATATCATTCAACACGCCGGATGCGGTCTGATAAGCACCGGCACCGGCTCCCTGCACCACGAGAGGTGAAGGGTAAAAAGCGGTTTTTATCAATGCTGCATTGTCCGTGCCACAAAGGTTGAAAAGCGGATTCTCCGGCCCGACACATTGCAATCCCATCGACGCCTTATAATGGACGCCGCCTTCTTCTGGCACTGCCACGAGAGAAGCTACAAACCTCTGTCTCAATCCTTTATCCGCAGCGGCGCGATAAGCGGCAGCGAACGAAGATTCATTGGCAGCAAGCATCTCGTAGAACGCCGGCACCTTTCCGCTGAAGAACTCCGGACCGAGAATCGGGTCGATTTCCACGTCCGCCTCGTCGATTGCAGCACCAGCCTCACGCGACAGAATCAGCAACTTGCGGAGCACATCCCTGCCGCTCAAATCCAGCCTCGGATCCGGCTCTGAATAACCGGCCTCCTGCGCCTGCCTCACCACATCCGCGAAAGTCTTTCCGTCCTCGCCTCCCTTATAGGTGCTGAATATGTAATTCAATGTCCCTGAGAGGACTGCATCGACACGTGCTATGTCATCGCCGCTGTTCACGCTGCGTGCAATCGATTCCAGAATCGGAAGCGCCGCACCCACCGTCGTCTCGTAACGGAGCGAAACGCCGTTCTCCACGGCAGAAGTCTTGAGCTTATGATACTGCACATAAGGAGCGGCAAACGTAATCTTGTTGCTGGCCACTACCGAATAACCTTTCTCGAAGAGATTCAGATACTTATAAGAGATATCGGACGACGCCGTGCAATCCACGAAGATGGAATTCTGCAATGAGACATTGGCCAGAGCCTCGAAGAAAGCATCATTGGCCGCAGACTTGCCGTCCGCCAGCATTGTCCCGATGGAGGCGATGTCGAGCCCCTCCTTGTCGAGGATGAACTTGCGGCTGTTCGAGATGCCGGCGATATGGAGGCGCTTGCCCGTGCGCTCCGCGATTTTGTCGCGATTTCTGGCAATGATGTCCACAAGTGCCTTTCCCACAGTACCATACCCGGCGATAAACAGATTGATATCCTTATAAGATGATGTCTCGAAGAACTCCTTGTGGATATACTTTATCGCTAACTGCACATCCTCGGAAGCCACGATAACAGAAATGTTTCTTTCCGAAGAGCCCTGCGCCACGGCACGTACACCGACGCTTCTACGTCCCAGGGCAGCAAGCATGCGCCCCGTCGTACCGCGTTGATTTATAATGTCATCGCCCACCAGGCAGACAATCGAGAAGCCGGTCTCCACCTTCAGCGGATTCAGCTTCCCAAGTGAAATTTCATAAGCGAAACATTTGTCTGCGGCAGCCTTGGCCTTGGCAGCATCCTTCTCGGAAACAGCCACGCACATGGTATTGACCGAAGACGCCTGCGTAATCAGGATGATGCTGATATTGTTCTCGCTCAATGTCTGGAAAAGGCGGTACGAGAACCCCGGCACACCGACCATGCCGCTGCCTTCCAATGAGAGCAGGGCAATGTTGTCCGAATTGGAAATGCCGATGATCTTGTTCTTTCCGCGCGGAGGGTTCTGCTCTATCTCCGTTCCCTCACCGTCCGGGTCGAAAGTGCATTTCACGAAAATCGGGATGCGTTCAGAGACAACCGGCTGAATGGTAGGAGGATAGATGACCTTGGCTCCGAAATGCGAAAGTTCCAGCGCAGCGCGGTAGGAGATATGGCGGATAAGCATTGCCTGCGGCACGACCTTAGGGTCCGCCGTCATCATTCCAGGCACATCCTTCCACGTTTCCAGCGCCCTGGCCTTGCTGCCGACCGCATAAAGCGATGCAGAATAGTCAGAACCGCCGCGGCCGAGCGTCACCATGCGTCCCTTGTCATCAGACGCGATGAATCCAGGTACGATGAACAATGACATGATAGGATTGGACTCGATCATTGCCTCGACATTGGCATAAGTCACGGCGGTGTCGACGACGTGCTTGCCGGCCTCGACGCGGGTGCGGATTATCTCCCTGGAGTCCACCCATTTGGTCGGGATGCCTACCGAAGCCATTTTCGTCGCGAGAATCCGGCTGGACAGAAGTTCGCCGCAGCCCTGAATCGCGTCCAGGCTCGCCGGGCTCAGTTCTCCGAGCAGGAAAACGCCTTGGGCAATGCCTCTGATTGACGCGAATGTGTCGTCGCAGACCTCCGTGGACTCCTCATATTTCTCGATCGGGAGGAGTTCCCTGATGATTTGATGGTGCTTCTCCTGAAGTTCATCCAGGAGTCCCAGATATGAGCTGTCGTGTGCTGCCGCCAGATTGCCTATCCGGATCAATGTGTCCGTACATTTGTAGATCGCCGATGCCACGACGATCGTCCTGTCCCGGTCTGTAGCTTTGGCGATGATGTCCGCCGCCTTGAGCATGTTTTTCGCGTCCGCCAATGACGATCCGCCGAATTTCAGTACCTGCATAATGCCTCCTTTATATTTTCTCCACAATCGGTCGGATTATCCGGTCCAGCTGATCTGTTTCCAACAGGAAGCCGTCATGCCCGAAGTGGGATGTAATTTCATGATATTCAGAACCTTTGATATATTTCGCCATATCTTTCATCTTGTGTGCAGGGAAGATGAGGTCCGTGTCGATGGCTATGAGCGTGGCTTGTGCGCGTATCATGCCGAGCGCCGCCTCTTCGCCGCCACGTCCGCGTCCAAGGTTGTTGCTGTCGACACTGTAGGACAGATAATAATACGAGTAAGCATCGAATCTGTCTGCCAATTTCTTGCCCTGATAGCGCTGATAAGAGGCAGCCCTGTCGGCAAACAACGTATCCGCATCCGCTTCCTGCTGCTTCCTGATATACCCGTCTTCGCACCGATATGAAATCAATGCGATGGTCCGGGCGCATTCCAGGCCCTTCCGCCCGCCGTCCAGGCTCTCGCATGCGCGGAAAGTCTGGTCCGCTTCCAATGCCATCCTCTGCGATTCCTCGAAGGCCGTGACCCAAGGCGAGATGCGGGAAGTGGTCGCAATATAAACCGAGTGCGAGAAAAGTTCCGGCTTCATCACCGACCATTCCAGCGCCTGAAAGCCGCCGATGCTGGCGCCGACCAGCAAGTCAATATGTTCAATGCCAATGTGTTCGCGTACCGCGTCCAGTGCTCTGACAATGTCCCTGACCGTTACTTTCGGGAAAGAGAAATAATACGGTTTCCCGGTTTCAGGGTCAATGCTGGACGGGCCGCTGGAGCCGTAGCATGAGCCGAGCATGTTTCCGCAGACGATGAAATATTTGTCCGTGTCGAAAAGTTTTCCAGGCCCGACGAGTGCAGACCACCAATCTTCGGCATTCGAGTCAGCTGTCAACGCATGACAGATCCATATAACTTTCATCCCCTTCTTGTATTCGTACGGGGATGTATGATAACCCACTTGTAATGTGGAGACGCTTCCTCCCGCTTCAAAGGAGAAACCGCCGTCAATCCGGTAAGTATGTTGTTTCATTAAATCTTATGAATAGAAAAAACACGGACGCATCTTAGCGATGCATTCGCATTGACATGACTGTCATAAAGAAAATATAGTAACCGTTCGTCATAATTACGGCGCGAATATAATGAAAGTGGCGCGAATTACAAATTTTTTTTCTTCAATCCTGTGTCCGTGGAGCATAATATTATACAAGAACGGGTGACAGCGTTTATTCCTGCCACCCGTCCGGGTTATGATTATAAATGCGTTTTATTCCTGCGCTATTCCCATGGGTCATTGCACTTGATGGTCAACTTGAGAGTCTCGCCATTAATGGTCAAAGTATAATTGCCGGCCTTGGAAATCGTAAAGCTATATGCATTTCTATCGAACACATCATTCATGGCCTTCATTGTCCAGACGGTCTCTGGTCCCACAGGAGCAGCATTGCCATCTGCGGATTTATCCCACACATAACCACCCTCACCTGTTCTGGATGCCAAAATGACGAAATCTTCTTGTTTCAAATCACCGGTCCAAGTCCAAGTCTTGTCGTCAGAAGTGGTAAATTCTTCCATTTTGGTGGTATTCCATCCCCAACTGAACGCATCGCCGAAGCCATAGAAATGGAGCTCCTCTTTGAAAACCTGATTACACTTGATGGTGAGTTTCATGGTTTCAGAGTTGATGGTCAAAGTGTAATTGCCGTTCTTGGAAATCACGAAACTAGGACCATAGGCAGCTCTGTCAGATTTCTTCATTGACCAAACGGTTTCCTCGCCGGTAGGGTAATCTCCATCTGCACTTTTATCCCACACATAACCATCATAATAATCTCTATTGGATGACAAAATGATAAATTCTTCCTTGTTCAAATCACCGGTCCAAGTCCAAATTTTCTGGTCCGTAGTCGTAAATTCTTCAGCGGCTGAATACTCCCAGCCCCATTTGAACACATCGCCGCAACCATAGAAATGAGGTTTACCGTCTCCAAGATACTTGGTCTTGATATTCAGTCTCCCGGTATCCACAGTAAGACGGTATATACCAGACTTTTCTACGGTAAAGAGAGCCTCTTTCTGTGAACTGGAAACGATGAACAACATATCTCCGTCACCCCATCTGTCATCAGGATCCTTCACATAGCAAGGAATGTCGCTTTCGGTATCCATAGCCTCATTGGTAAGGAATTTAAAGGTCTTGTCCTTACCGGCTTCAAGCCAACCTTCCCAAGTAAAGACGACATGGTCCTCGGTGGTCATCTTTTCAGCTTCCGCCTTGTTGTCTCCCCATTTGAAAGCAGTCCCGATTCCATAAAGTTCCAGCGGCTTGATATCATATTTGATATTGACCACCAGCGGCTCGGAAATCTTAGGAAGGTCTTCGAATGCAGATTTGGCCTTTACCTGGAATGTCAGTTTGAAGTCTGTTCCTTCCGCAACGCCCAATGCCGCACGCAACGCATCGAGTTCCTTGTAAGAATAAGAGACACCCTTGTTGCCGTAGCAGTTCAAGCTTTTGATTCCGTCCTCACCGGCGCCTTCAAGGCTGTAATTCAAATGATATACTACACCTTTCTCCTCTGCTGCCGCCCAAGAAACCTTCAAGGCTTCTCCGTCGCGAATTGAAAAAATGTTCACTTCCGGAGCACTTGCCTTGAGCTCAGGCGTATTGAATTCATAGCCTCCGATTTTTTCTTCCGCTTTCTGACAGGCAGCTGCAACGAACAACAACACCGCAGATAATGCGACAATTAGTTTTTTACTCATGACTTTTAGTGTTAACGAATGTTTATGTATTCTATATGTGTTGACGATATATTAGTGTCTGTGTCATAATCGGGGGTCAGGGGGAAAACCCTGTGTATTAAGCATAGATTTTCTGTAGTCTAAAAAGA
>ENA-OOUZ01000149-OOUZ01000149.1-human-gut-metagenome-genome-assembly--contig:-NODE-149-length-40944-cov-3.987283_pt1 | contig 40944 bp, 31 predicted proteins | sample MGYA00241546_ERZ501274 | MGnify/ENA primary metagenome ERZ501274 (study PRJEB25962, sample SAMEA2042363) | human gut metagenome | biome: human gut; feature: human-associated habitat; material: faeces...
CAAAACCTCAGAAGTCCGGTGCGGCAGGAGCGGAGATTATCGAAAACCCTATCGTCTCCAACTTGAAGGAGGGTATGACAGTGCTCGAGTACTTCATCTCTACCCACGGAGCGCGTAAAGGTCTTGCCGATACCGCCCTCAAGACAGCCGATGCGGGTTACCTGACACGTCGTCTCGTGGACGTTTCTCACGATGTCATCATCAATGAGGAAGACTGTGGAACACTCAGGGGACTTATTGCTACAGCCATCAAGAACAAGGACGAGGTTGTCGAGTCACTCGGCGAAAGAATTCTCGGCCGAACGTCAGTACACGATATCTTCAACCCTATTACGGGTGAACTTATCATAAAGGCCGGTGAAGAAATCCGCGAGGCTACTGCAAACCTCATTGACTCTCTCCCTATCGAGCAGGTGGAAATCCGTTCTGTGCTCACTTGCGAGTCCCGTAAGGGTGTCTGCGCTAAGTGTTACGGACGTAACCTTGCTACCAGCAGAATGGTCGAGAAAGGTGAGGTTGTCGGAGTTATCGCAGCACAGTCTATCGGTGAGCCTGGTACCCAGCTTACACTTCGTACCTTCCACGTCGGTGGTACTGCATCCAGCACGGCAGCTGATTCTTCCATCGAGTCCAAATACAACGGAAAACTGGTATTTGACGAACTCAGAACTCTTCAGAGAGTGACAGAAGACGGTCAGACACAGGAAGTTGTCGTCAGCCGTATGACTGAGGTCAAGATTATCGATGAGAACACAGGTATCACATTCTCTTCATACGACGTTCCTTACGGAGCGATTCTGTACAAGAAGGACGGCGATACGGTTCAGAAAGGTGATCTTATCTGCGAATGGGACCCGTACAATGCGATTACCATCGTCGAGACAGCCGGTACAGTACGTTTCGAGAACATGATCGCAGGTGCGACATACCGCGAGGAGTCTGCAGACGAGTACTCTAACAACAAGGACAAGGTCATCATCGAGTCCAGGGACAAGACCAAGACTCCTTCGATCCTCATTCTTGATGAGAAGGGCGCTACACTCAAGCAGTACAACCTTCCTGTAGGTGCGCATATCCCTGTCAGCGACGGAACTCAGGTGAAAGTCGGCGACATCATCATGAAGATCCCTCGTGCGATCGGCAAGTCAAACGATATTACCGGAGGTCTTCCGCGAGTTACAGAGTTGTTCGAGGCAAGAAATCCTTCAAGCCCTGCTACAATTTCCGAGCTCAACGGTGAGGTCCGTATGGGTAGAATCACAAGAGGTAACCGTGAAATCTTCGTCAAGAACAAGTCCGGTATCGAGAAGAAATATCTCGTTCCTCTGTCCAAGCAGATCCTCGTTCAGGAGAACGACTACGTGAGGGCAGGTTCAAGACTCTCAGACGGCGGCGTTTCACCTACCGACATCCTCAATGTCCTCGGTCCTGTAAAGGCTCAGGAGTACATTGTCAATGAGGTTCAGGCCGTGTACCGCCTTCAGGGTGTGAAGATCAATGACAAGCACTTCGAAATCATCGTAAGACAGATGATGAGAAAGGTTCAGATCACTTCATCCGGAGATACGGAGTTCCTGCCTGAGGAGCTTGTGGACAAGTGGAAGTTTATGGATGTCAATGATGAGATCTATGGCAAGTACTACATCAAGGAAGCCGGAGATTCTCAGCGCTACAAAGTAGGCGACATCATTTCTGCACGTGACCTCAAGAACGAGAATGATTCTCTCGAAAGACAGGGTCTGAAACTTATGGCCTTCAGGGAAGCTCACCCGGCAACTGCAAGTCAGGTGCTCCAGGGTATTACAAGAGCAGCCCTCAAGACAGACAGCTTCATCTCTGCCGCATCATTCCAGGAGACTACCAAGGTGCTCAGCGAGGCAGCTATCCGCGCCCGCGTCGATGACCTCGAAGGTCTTAAGGAAAATGTCATCTGCGGTCACCTTATTCCAGCCGGCACAGGCCAGAAGGAATTCCAGGATATCGTAGTAAGCAGCAAAGAGGATTACCTCAAGGAAATGAATGACCTTTAATAAGGTTCTGACATAATGATCAAGCCCGACTGTGATGAGCAGCCGGGCTTTTTTTGAATCTCAAGTTTCGCGAGTGCGAAAAACAGCTTATAGAGCCCGTGAGGGCGAGAGTAAGTAACCTATCTTTCGATTGTCGCCTCACGGTCAGGTCCGAGAGAGATGATCTTGATAGGCACCTTCAGGTAGTTCTCCATAAAGCGGATGTACTCCTTGAACGTCTCAGGAAGTTCCTCCTCTTTTCTGCAGCCTGTAAGGTCCTGGTTCCATCCCTTGAACTCAGTGTAAACCGGAGTTATTTCGCATTCCGTATCGAACGGGAACTGGTTCGTCTCCTTTCCGTCAATGATATAGGATGTGCAGACCTTGATGGTCTCGAATGAATCGAGGCAGTCGGACTTCATCATGATGAGGTCGGTAACACCGTCGAGCATCACAGTATATTTCAATGCTACGAGGTCGAGCCAGCCGCATCTGCGTGGACGTCCTGTCACGGCTCCGAACTCATGGCCGATCTCGCGGATCTTTTCACCTGTCTCGTCGAACAGCTCCGTAGGGAACGGACCGCTTCCGACACGTGTACAGTAAGCCTTGAAGATACCATATACATGGCCCACTCTTGAAGGGGCCACACCAAGACCTGTGCAGACACCGCCGATTGTCGTAGATGAAGATGTAACGTACGGGTATGAACCATAGTCAATGTCCAGAAGCGAACCCTGCGCACCCTCTGCCAACATAGGCTTCTCATCCAGCCATTCGTTTACAAAGTATTCACAGTCAATGAGATTGAACTTCTTGAGGAATTCGATGGCACTCATCCACTCTGCCTCATCCTTGTCCGGATCGCATTCGAACTTGAGGTCCTGGAGAAGCTGGAGATGTCTTGCCTTTAGCTTCTCGAACCTTGCCTTGAAGTCAGGGGCGAGAATGTCGCCGACACGCAGACCGTGGCGGCTGATCTTGTCGGTATAAGTAGGTCCGATACCTTTCAATGTAGAGCCGATCTTGCCCTTTCCGGCAGCTGCTTCATAAGCCGCATCCAAAAGCCTGTGTGTAGGCAGGATAAGGTGTGCCTTCTTGGAAATATAGAGCTTCTCCTCAGGATTGATGCCCTGCTTGGCGATGTTGCCGCACTCCTCGCGGAATGTAATCGGGTCAAGTACTACACCGCTTCCTATGATGTTCGTGGACCCATCCCTGAAAATACCTGAAGGAATGCTTCTTACCACGAAGTTATGGCCATCGAAATGAAGTGAATGGCCTGCATTCGGACCGCCCTGGAATCTTGCTACGGCAGGATACCTTCCGGCCAGAACGTCCACAATTTTACCTTTGCCCTCGTCTCCCCATTGGAGTCCAAGAACTACATCAAGTTTCATATTGCTTATAATTTACTGTTATTTCTTAGAAAGGAAGGTCGTCAGACGGACTTGAATAGTCAGGCTGAGCCTGTGGAGCAGCCGGCTGTGAAGCCTGGCGAGGAGCGAATCCGGCAGGCATGTCGGCTCCGCCCTGTGACGGGTAACCGCCCTGAGGCTGATAACCGGTCTGATGATTGTCGGACGGCTGCTGTGAAGCAGGATTGTCAGACTTGCGACCGAGCAGCTGAATGGAGTCAGCCACGATTTCTGTACGGTACTGCTTGGCACCTGCCTGGTCGTTCCATGACCTTGTACGTATGCGGCCTTCTATATAGAGCTGCGAACCCTTCCTGATATATTTCTCAGCAAGGTCAGCGAGCCCTCTCCAGGCCACAATGTTGTGCCATTCAGTGTTTTCGCGCACCTCTCCGTTCCTGTTCCTGAACCTTTCGGTGGTGGCCAGAGTGAATTGTGCGACTTTCGGATTTGTTCCCTGCGGAGCAGGATTGTTCTCAAGGTAACGGACTTCCGGATCTTTTCCCACGTTACCGATCAGCATTACTTTGTTAAGTGACATAGTTATATGTATTAGTTCTGCAATTTAGCAATTATTCTTGGTTTTTCATCCTGGAAATCACAGCAGATTCCATGGCATCCAGGTCAGGCATTTTGCCTGTAAGCACAGAATATCCCGTCAGAGCCTGGTACAGCAGCCATCTGAGGCCTGGAACATATTGTGCGCCCGCTGCATTGACCAATGTCCTGTCACGGAAAGAAGGCGTCTTGTAGTTTGCCTCCAGGATGACCTTTCCCGGACGTGGCCAAGTGTATCTGTCCTCACCCTCGAAATCCTCCGTCGTAAGAGCCGAAATCCCGTCCAATGCCACAGGCAACGTATATATGACAAGGTCACATTCTTTCACGGCAGCGCGGAAATCGCTGAGCTGGTCCACGATGAAGCCGTATTCCGGCATCTCGTCCGCCATCTTCTGAGCCTTTTCCCCGGTCCTGTTCATCAGTGCCGTGTCGAATCCAAGCTCAGCCGCAGCCACAGCCGCAGCCCTGCCTGCCCCGCCGCAGCCCACGATCAGAGCCTGAGGCTTGCGCGAAAACAGCATTGTCAATGCCTGTTTTACGTACTGGTGAATCTTGATATGGGCCTTGATGCCGTATTTTTCATAGAACTCCCTGACAATTCCCGGAACATAGGCCTCGGCAATGCTCAGGATGACTCCGGTAAAGTCCGAATTGTCCGCCAGGATACCATCATCAGTCTTGACAATGATATTTGCAGCACCGATTTTCCTGCAGCCGGCAGTGAAAATGTCAGCCTGAGAGAAAGCCTGCTGTTTGAACGGAGCCGTGACATTGATACCCTTGTATCTGTCCTCAAAAGCCTTCCATGAACTGCCGAAATCAGCGCCCTGGATCAGGTCGTAGGAGAACTCTCCCGAATATGCTGCCTCGAACAATGCAGGAGACAGGGAAGTGGCTATAGGGTCGCCAATCAGACCGAATCTGTTCATAATTTGGAATTTCTTTGACGCACCGCCTCGAACATCAGGATTGCTGCAGAAACCGACACATTCAGAGAGTCCATCTGGCCGAGCATAGGAATCTTTACATGGGCGTCAGCGTGCATTCTCCAGAAAGTGGAAAGCCCTTCGTGCTCAGTTCCCATCACCAGGGCAGTGCCGCATTTCATATCCGTATCGTAGTACCATTCGGAGTCCTGAAGCTGTGCTGTATATATCTTTATATTGTTGTCATTCAGCCATTTGAGAGTCTCGCCGGAAGATGCCGCCACGACTTGTCTCGTGAAAGTGGCACCCAGACTCGAACGTATAAGATTAGGATTGTACAAGTCTGTAAGCGGGTCGCAGACAATTACTGCATCTGCATCAGCCGCATCAGCAGTCCTCAGTACAGCGCCGAGATTGCCCGGCTTCTCCACCGACTCCAGCACGATTACAAGAGGGTTCTCGCGCAACTTGATGTCTCCCAATGACTTGTCAATGATTTCCGCTTCTGCGATCACGCCCTCAGTGCTTCCACGATAGGCGATTTTCTCGTACAGGTGAGCCGGGACATTGACAATGGTGCAGTCCTCACCGCATCTCTCTGCGATTTTCTCCAATTCGCGTTCCGGTATGATTTCCGGGCAGGCGAACAAGGTCCTGACTTTGTATCCCGCGTCCAGGCAGTGTCCGATTTCCTTTCTGCCCTCTACGACAAAAAGAGAGTTCTCGCGTCGGGTACGAGATTTTTCCCCAAGCGCGAGAAGCATCTTGATTTTAGAATTCTGTGCAGAAGTTATCGTTTCTGTCCGCATTGACTATTCCTGTTCGTTAGCCTCGTTCTTGCTCGGCATCTTCTCAGGTCTCATCTGCGGGAAGAAGAGAACGTCCTGGATGGTAGTGTTGCCTGTCATGAGCATTGTCAGACGGTCGATACCCATTCCCAAGCCTGATGTAGGCGGCATACCGTATTCGAGAGCGCGGAGGAAGTCATAGTCAATGAACATTGCCTCGTCGTCTCCGTTGCTCTTGAGCCTGGCCTGCTCCTCGAAACGCTCCCTCTGGTCGATAGGGTCATTGAGCTCTGAATATGCATTGGCAAGCTCGTGGCCGCATACGAACAGCTCGAAACGCTCTGTAAGGGTAGGGTCGTTCCTGTGTCTCTTGGTGAGAGGTGACATTTCCACAGGGTAGTCCGTGACGAATGTAGGCTGCACGAAATGTTTCTCGCAATATTCTCCGAAGATGGCGTCGATCAGTTTGCCCACGCCCATGGACGGCTCGATTTCCACATTGAGTTTCTTGCAGGTCTCGCGGAGCTGTTCCACATCCATGCCCTTCACGTCGATACCTGTGTATTCCTTGATGGCATCGAGAATACCGATTTTCTTGTACGGCGCCTTGAAGTCGATTTCTACGCCCTCGTTCATCACTGTGGTCTTTCCGTAGAGGTTCATCGCGATCTTTTCGAGAAGGTTCTCGACGAACTCCATCATCCAGATATAGTCCTTGTAGGCCACATAGATTTCCATACATGTAAACTCAGGGTTGTGGGTCTTGTCCATGCCCTCGTTGCGGAAATCCTTGGCGAACTCATAGACACCGTCATAGCCTCCCACGATAAGTCTCTTCAGATAAAGCTCATTGGCAATACGCAGATACAGAGGGATGTCCAATGCATTGTGATGTGTGATGAACGGTCTTGCAGTAGCGCCGCCAGGTATCGACTGGAGAATCGGGGTCTCCACCTCCAGACAGCCTGCATTGTTGAAATACTCACGCATCGTAGCGATAATCTTGGCCCTCTTGATGAAAGTGTCCTTTACCTGAGGGTTTACGATGAGGTCCACATATCTCTGTCTGTATCTGAGCTCAGGATCGGTGAACGCGTCGTGCACCTTGCCGTCAGCCTCCTTCACGATAGGAAGAACTTTCAATGACTTGCTGAGGAGAGTGAGCTCCTTGGCGTGAACCGTAAGCTGGCCTGTTTGTGTGTGGAATGCGAATCCCTTGATGCCCACCACGTCACCGATGTCGAGAAGTTTCTTGAATACGGTGTTGTACATGGTCTTGTCCTCACCAGGGCAGATCTCATCACGTTTCACATAGACCTGTATCCTTCCGGTGGAATCCTGAAGCTCCATGAAAGAAGCGGCTCCCATGATTCTTCTGGACATGATTCTTCCTGCAATACATACGTCCTGGAAATTTCCTTTCTCAGGATCATATTCAGCCTCAATGACTTTCGCAGTCGCATTTACAGGGTACAACGGAGCCGGATAAGGCTCGATTCCAAGCTCTCTGAGTTTGTCGAGGGACTCTCTTCTGATGAGTTCCTGCTCGCTCAATTCCAAATTTGCCATATCTTTTATTTCAATATTTTTTATTCTCGGTAAGTGTCACGCAACCAATCTCTGCGGATGATCTCCGCCATTTCGCGACATCTACAAAATTACATATTTAATTCTAAAATTGAAATAATTAAGGTATCTTTGTATGTTATGCCGAAAGAAAGAGAATGGAGATTAAGGGCTCCGGCCGATCCGGAGAATGTGAAACAGCTCTCAGCCGAGCTGGGGGTGGATCCTGTGCTTGCGACTTTGCTTGTCCACAGGGGCATCCGGACATTTGAGGAAGCCCGCTCGTTTTTCAGGCCGAACCTGTCAGACATCCATGACCCGTTCCTGATGAAGGATATGGACAAGGCAGTGGAGCGTCTTGAAAAGGCAGTGCACGGCAATGAGAAGGTTCTCGTCTATGGAGACTATGACGTGGACGGGACTACAGCAGTGGCATTGGTCTATTCTTTTATCCGCAGGCTGACTTCTTCTGTGGATTTCTACATTCCCGACAGATATGACGAGGGCTATGGCGTGTCCAAAAAGGGTATCGACTGGGCTGCTGAAAACGGTTTCAGGCTCATCATAACATTGGACTGCGGAATCAAGGCCATCGACAAGGTAGAATATGCCGCGTCCAAGGGCATTGACATAATCATCTGCGACCATCATCTTCCGGAATCGGAGATTCCTGCGGCTGTGGCGGTGCTGGACCCGAAGAGGGAGGATTGCCATTATCCTTTCGACGACCTTTCCGGTTGCGGTGTCGGCTTCAAACTGGTTCAGGCATATTCCGCCAAATGCGGAATTCCGTTCGAGTCGCTGCTTCCGTTGCTGGACCTGCTGGTGGTAAGTATCGCTTCCGACCTGGTTTCAGTGGTGGGGGAGAACCGCGTGCTGGCGCATTTCGGACTTAAATGGCTGAACGAGAAGCCTCGCGTGGGGCTCAAGGCCATGATCAGTCTGGCGAATTTGGAGCCGGAGCACATCACCATAGACGATATCGTATTCAAAATCGGACCGAGGATCAATGCCGCAGGACGTATGGAATCAGGCCGACTCGCAGTAGAACTGCTTACTGCAGAGGACGATATGACCGCGATGAGCATCGGTACGAAGATCAATGACAATAACAACGAGCGGAAGAGCATTGACCGCGAAATCACCAAGGAGGCCTTGGATATGGTCCAGAACGGAACCTGCTGCACATCTGAAAATGCAGTAATCGTCTATGGCCCGGAGTGGAACAAGGGTGTCGTGGGAATTGTCGCTTCCCGACTTGTCGAAGCATATTACAAGCCGACTTTCGTGCTCACCAAGTCAAATGGTTTCATAACTGGTTCAGCAAGAAGTGTCAGGGGCTTTGACCTTTACGATGCCATCAGCAGCTGCGCGGACCTGCTCGAGAACTATGGCGGACACATCTATGCGGCAGGCTTGACGATGCGTGAGGAAAATCTTGCTGAATTCGCTTCAAGGATAGACAGATACGTAAGCAGCCACATCACCAAGGAGATGGTGACGCCTGTAATCGATGTGGATTCGGAAATTAACTTCTCGCAGATAACCCCGAAGTTCTTCAGGGTGCTCAAGCAGTTCCAGCCGTTCGGTCCAGGCAACAGTTCGCCGGTTTTCCTTACCAGGAATGTGTATGATGACGGAAACGGGCGCAAAGTCGGTCCGGGAGGTCAGCATCTGAAACTGGAACTTATCCAGGAATCGCAGCCTTACCATCAGGTATCGGCCATCGCATTCAATATGGCGGACTCATTCGAGCATATCCGCAACGGCAACCCTGTCGATGTATGCTACAGCATCGTGGAGAACTATTATAGAGGAAATTCCACCCTCCAGCTGCGTATAAAGGATATTCACGAGCGGGAAGACATCATATAGCCACGGGCTGAACCTGTCCGCGTCTCGCACTTCATTGTCCTGATTTCTCAGTCGCTCGTGCGATTTCTTCGGCGATTTCGCCGTATTCCTTTCCGTCTATGTCAATGATTATGTGGGCATTACGCTCATAGATCCGTTCACGTTCCGCCATCAGTTGCTCAACCCGTCTGACAAGCGTCTCCCGGTCAGGCAGGTCCTTCAGCATCGGCCTGTCCTCAGGCCACATGGTCAGATTGTAAACAAGAGTTTCTATACTCGCCCTCAGATAGATGCAGGTAGTCCGGTCATGGACAAGTCTGGCGGATTCCGGCGAAGTCAATGTCCCTCCGCCCAGCGAAAGCACTTTCACCCCGTTTCCGGAAATGATCCGGGCCAATGTAGTTGCTTCGATCGCCCTGAACCCGGATTCTCCGTCTTCCGCGAAAATCTGCCCTATACTGCGTCCCGCCTCTTTTTCCACAGCTTTATCCAGGTCAATGAAATCCCACCCCTTGAGTCGGTTCAGTTCCTGGGCGGTGCAGGTTTTCCCGCACCCCATAAAGCCGGTCAGAGTTATCATGGCCTACAAGTCGAACAGATTAGGCTCCTCTTCGCTCTCGTCAGCATTGTCGCTTTTGCCTATGTCTCCACGGCTTTCCGTATCGTCTGACGGCTCGTGGTACATTGCCTCCGGTGAGAAATCGTCTGAGGAGTCCTCCTCTATGTTTGCAGAAATGGCTTCATGCACTTCCTGAAGTTCCTCATCGTCTTCCGGCTTGTGAAGCGGTTCGATGAACTCCACCTTGAGCACATCCAGCCTGTGGCATCTGTTGCCCTTGGCCGCGATACCCTTCTTTGCAATAAATTCCTCAGCATCAAATACTTCCGGCTCTCTGTTTTCGTGTCTTCCGGTAAAGTACACCTTGAACTGAGGGTGCTTGTCCGCACTGAAGTCGGCAAGATAGTTGCCTCTTCCTTCAGGGATGAACTGGGCAGGAGTATTGTCGCTCAATGTGAATGAGAAGCGCTTGATATAGAACAGTTTGGCCGAGCCGTCGTAGTAAAGTGCAGCATAGGTCCTGTTCTCGTCGTATTTCTCGATTCTCAGCAGGTCGCCCTGATATCTGTTGCTCAGGTCGTATGAAGTCGTATAGTAGGTGCCGTTCTTGAAGATTGCAAGAATCTTGTCATCTCCGCTGAACTGTCCGAGCAGCTCTCCACGTCCATCTTCATTGAGCCTCATCACGTCAGGGTCGAACCAGATGTCCTTTCCGCCGATTGTGGAAACACCTTTGGACTTCTGGGTGATGCGTCGTACTGCATTCTTGGTCACGACATTGCCCCGGGACAGTTTGCCCTTGATCGCAAGCTCGGAGAAATCGTACTCCATACTGAGATTCTTGAGTCGCGGTCTCGGTATGAACGTGATCTTCACGGTCTCAGCCTCGCCGTTGTGGTTTACTGTGAACCATACGATCTTGGAACCCGGCTTGCCCTGAGTGATGTCGTATTCCTTGTCTCTGGTGATGCTCGTGATGGCAAACCTCTTGGCGTAGTACAGGTCGGACTTGCCGTCTCTGTAGATTACGTTGTAGATGGTACGTGTGTCACCACGGTTGAAAATGCCCACATAGAGCAGGTCCTTGCCGAAGAAGTCCTTCTCCACAACCTTCTTGATCCAATATTTGCCCTCCTTGTTGATAACTACGACCTCAGACATGTCCGAGCAGTCGCAGATGTATTCGCTCTCGTCTTTCTTGAGTCCGATTCCCACGAATCCTTCCGCGAGATTGGCGTAAAGCTTGGCATTGTTGCTGACAACCTTGGTGGCGGCGATAGTCTCGAATCCGGTAATCTCGGTTCTTCGAGGGAAATCTTTTCCGTATTTGGTCTTCAGACCCTTGAAGAACTTGATGGTGTATTCTGTGATATGTTCGATCTGGTCATTGACAGTCTTGAGTTCTTTCTCGATTTCAAGTATCTTCTGGTCAATGACTTTCGTGTCGAATTTGGATATTTTGCGGACAGGCTTCTCCACGAGTTTGAGGATATCCTCTTTCGTGATTTCCCTGAGCAGCTTGTCCTGGTATTCCTTCATCTTGGAGAAGATGTCGCCCACCTGGGCCTCCCAGCTCTTCTGGTCCTCTTCCAGGAGTTTGTAAATCCTGTTCTCGAAGAAGATCTTTTCCAATGAAGTGTAATGCCAGTTGTCCTCAAGCTCATTCTTCTTGATTTCGAGCTGCTGGCGGAGCAGATCCCTTGTGTGCTCCGTGTCGTAGATGAGGATATCATCCACGCTCAGGAACTGAGGCTTGTTGTCCTTGATTACGCAGGCGTTCGGTGCGATCGTGGTCTCGCAGTCCGTGAAAGCATAAAGTGCGTCGATGGTCTTGTCAGGGGAAACATCATTCGGAAGATGGATGACAAGGTCCGCCTCTGCGGTGGTCATGTCTTCGATCTTCTTGATCTTGATTTTTCCCTTGTCCTTCGCCTTCAAGATGGAATCAACGAGGATGTGAGTCGTCTTTCCGTAAGGTATCTCCTTGATGGCCAATGTGCTCTTGTCGATCTTCTCGATTTTCGCCCTTACCTTGACGCTGCCTCCGCGCTTTCCCTTCATGTATTTGGAACAGTCGGCGTATCCTCCTGTCGGGAAGTCAGGAAGCAGCTCGAACGGTTTGCCTTCGAGATATGCTATGGATGCGTCTATCAGTTCATTGAAGTTATGGGGAAGGATCTTGGATGCCATACCGACGGCGATTCCTTCCGTGCCCTGTGCAAGCAGCAGAGGGAAACGTACCGGGAGCTCTACCGGTTCCTGGTTCCTTCCGTCGTATGAAGTCATCCATTCAGTGATCTTCGGGTCGAAAATCACATCCTTCGCGAATTTGCTCAGACGGGCCTCGATATATCGTCCTGCAGCGTTAGGGTCACCTGTGAGGATGTTACCCCAGTTACCCTGGCAGTCTATGGCATAGCCTTTCTGTCCCAACTGGACGAGAGCTCCAAGTATGGAGGCGTCTCCGTGAGGATGGTAATGCATAGCCTCGCCCACGATTCCGGCCACTTTGCTGTAGGCTCCGGTATCATGTTCGTACATTGCGTGCAGAACACGTCTTTGAACAGGCTTGAGGCCATCCACGATATTCGGGACGGCTCTCTGGAGAATCACGTAGGAAGAGTAGTCGAGGAACCAGTCCTTGAACATGCCCGACAGCTTGTATTTCTTGCTGTCACTTCCCAAGAGTTTCTCGTATTTGTCCGATGGAGTCGCCGAAGAGTCGTCAATCGGCTCTTCATTCAAGTTCTCATCATCATCCAGCTCGTCCTTAGACAGCTCGTCATCGTCAAATTCTTTCATAAAGTCTGATTTTCAAATAATTATTCTTCGTATCCGAACTTCCTGAGTTCTTTACGGTTCTCCCTCCAGCCTTCATCCACCTTCACGAACATTGACAAGAAGACCTTTTTCTGGAAGAAATCCTCCATTTCGATTCTTGCCTTCGTGCCCGTGCGTTTCAATGCGCTTCCCCCCTTGCCGATGATGATTCCTTTCTGGGAATCCCTCATCACATAGATTACGGCGCTGATTTCATAGCGTTCCTCGCCTTCCTTGAACTGTTCGATCTCCACTTCGCAGCAGTAAGGAATCTCCTCAGAGTAGTTTTCCAGAATCTGTTCCCTGATGATTTCAGAAGCGAAGAATCTGAGATTCTTGTCCGTGAAAGCGTCTTTGTCAAACCAGGCCGGCGATACCGGAAGTCGTGAAATAACGGCATTCAGAACACTGTCAATGTTGAATTTCTCTTTTGCTGAAACAGGGATGATCAGCGCCCCGGGTATCCTTTCCTGCCATTCCGACATGGTCTTGACCACCTTTTCCTGGTCACTCACGTCGATTTTGTTTATCACGATGATGACAGGGCATTCCACCCTCTTCAGCTTTTCGATATATTCAGCGTTCTTGTCCGCTTTTTCCACAACATCTGTCACGTACAATATGACGTCCGCGTCACCGATGGCGGTGTCCACGAAGTCCATCATATTTTCCTGCAGCCTGTAGTTCGGCTTGAGAATACCAGGCGTGTCGGAATAGACAATCTGATAGTTCTCTCCATTGACAATGCCCCTGATCCTGTGTCTTGTAGTCTGGGCCTTCGCCGTGACGATGGACAGTTTCTCACCGACCAGGGCATTCATAAGAGTGGACTTGCCGACATTCGGATTACCGATGATGTTGACAAATCCCGCTCTGTGCTCTTCCGGTTCCTGAATCTTGTTCATACCTTATACGTATGAGCCCATTTTCAGGACATTGGCTTCACCTTCAGAAAGATATCTCCACTCGCCTTTCTTCAGTCCCTTCTTGGTAAGGCCTGCGAAATATACGCGGTCAAGAGCCTTCACGTCATAGCCCAAGGATTCGAAAATCCTTCTGACAATGCGGTTCTTTCCCGAGTGAATCTCGATGCCGAGCTTTCTATGGTCTTCAGCATCAATGTATTCGAGCTCGTCAGCCTTGATGTCGCCATCTGAAAGGGTGATGCCGTTTACTATCTTGTCGAAGTCTTCCTGCTCAAGCGGCTTGTCCAGGATGACCTGATAGATCTTCTTCTTGTCGTATGACGGATGTGTGAGCCTTTCAGCGATTTCTCCGTCATTGGTGAACATGAGTACACCTGTCGTGCTCTTGTCCAGACGGCCTACAGGGAATACTCTTGCGCTGCAGTTCTTGAGCAGGTCCATGACAGTCTTGTCAGCATGAGGATCGCTTGCAGTGGTGACATATCCCTTAGGTTTGTTCATGACGATATATACTTTCTCTTCACCGCGGATTCTTTCACCATTGAAACGGATATCGTCTGTGAGGACATTGACCTTGGTACCGAGTTCAGAGATGACTTCTCCGTTCACAGTGACCACGCCGGCCTGTATGTACTGGTCTGCTTCACGACGTGAGCAGATGCCTGAGTTTGCAATGAACTTGTTCAGACGGATCACTTCCTTGATAGGTGTCTCTACGTAGTCATTGTCTGAAAGCTGTATCTGGTCGAGCTGCGGCTTTCTGCTCAGCATCATATTGATGCTCTTCTCGTCAGCGTCATTGAATTTGTACGGATTTGGTTTGGCCTGGCCTCTCTTTGCATTGCCTCTTGCAGGGGTGCGTGCAGCATCTCCTCTGCCGCCGAATTTTGCGCCTTTGTTGAATCCGCCTCTTCCTGCGCCGTTGTCACGGCTGTCTCGAGGGCCGAATGCCCTTCTGCCTGATGGAGCGAAACTTCTGCCTGACGGGCCGAAACTTCTCTCGGATGAGCCGTAACTGCTTCTTCTCTCTGAAGAATCACCATAACTGCGACCTTCAGACGGGTGCCCGTAGCTGCTCCTTCTGTCCTGGCTGCCGTAACTTCTTCTGTCAGAATTGCCATAGCTGCTTCTTCTCTCTGAAGAATCACCGTAGCTGCGGCCTTCAGACGGACGTCCGTAACTGCTCCTTCTGTCGGAGTTGCCGTAGCTGCTTCTTCTGTCCTGGCTTCTGCCGTAGCTTCCGTGTCCTTCGGAACTGCCGTAGGACCGTCTTCCATAGGTCCTTTCTTCTCCTGATGAATTCCTTCCCTCAGAACTGTAAGATCTTCTTTCTGCAGGTCCTTCTGATGATGAATAGACCTTTCCGGAAATGCGAGGCCGTCTCGGTCTCAGCTTTCTTCCTTCTGCGGTAAAACCGCTCTTGTTGTTTTCTTCCATTTGGATTTTGCCCTCTGCGGGCGTTTAATTGTTATATGGCTCACGCCATTGGTATAAAAATATATTGTCGGCTTACGCCGTGTTTTCGTTTATTTCAATCTGAATATGTAAGTGATCTTGCCTTTCTGCAGGGCCGGAGCATCGGCATCCATATTGAAATGCGTGCTCAGCGCCGCTTTTCTGGCTGCCTGCCAGAGGTCGGCATTGTTTACGGTAGTTCCCTGTGCTCCCGGAAGAGCTTTGGTGACTTTGCCGTAATTGTCCACCCATATATCTACAACTACTATGCCTTCTTCCTGAACACTGTATTCTGGTTTGGCTATGACTCCCACTGTCTTTCTGCCTTTCAGTACGGCATTCGGCGTATTGGAATTTATGGACGTGTGGGTGTTTCCCTGGGCATGTCCGGCTTTCAGCGCGTCGCTTTCCTTCGCTGCTGTCTGCGCTGCCAATGTGTCCTTCGCATTCTTGTTCTTCGCTGCGCTGAACAGGGCTTTCTTGTTTATCGGCTTTTCTCTTTCAGGCTCGTATTTCTCCACGTCCCCGAAATCATCCACCGTCGATTCTTCGGCAAGATTGTTCTTCGTGCCTTTCTCCATCGCCTCGGATTTCTGTGCAAGCTCCACCGGCCTGGTCCTGTCAGGAGTCTCTGACTGCGGCATTGCCCCTCTCAGGTGCTGCCTTACCGGTACTTTTTCTGCTTCTTCGGTGAAGTCCACCAGGAAAACCTGCTCAGGTGGTGGCGGATAAATGTATGTAAGTCCGCTGAAACTGCCGAAAGCAATCAGTCCGGTATGAAACAGCACAGTGGCGACTACTGCAATAACCGTCCCTGTACGTTCCCTCCGTTTCTGTATTTCCCGATATTCTTTCATGACTATTCAGGCTGCGTCGCCAGTATGACTTTGTAGTGGTTACGCTTGGCTATGTTCATCAATGCCACGATTTCCTTCACCGGCACGCTTTCGTCAGCGTAGATGGAGAAAGTCGGATCCTCATCGCTCTGAAGAAGGTTTACGAGATCATCCTCCACTTCATTGAACGGAACAGGCTGCTCGTCACCATTGATGTGGTAGGTGAACTGGCCGTTGTTCCAGTCCTTTACGGATACGCTCACGGTAGCCTTCGCGGACACCTGCCCCGTGCTTTTCGGCAGGAGGAGCTTGAGCGCGTTCGGATTCACGAGCGTGGATGTTATGAGAAAGAAGATGAGCAGCAGGAAGACGAGGTCGGTCATTGACGACATCGCCGTTTCATGCAGACTCTTCGTTTGTCTTTTGAATGCCATCAGTAAATGTTTCTAAGATTCTTTGTTGCCTTCAGGTTCCTGCAGAAGGTCCATGAAATCAATGGTCGCGTTCTCCATCTTGAATACTACGTCTGAGATGTTGGAAGTCAGGTAGTTGTATCCGAAGTATGCGAGAATGCCGACGATAAGACCGCCCACTGTGGTGATCATCGCCGTATAGATACCGCTGGAAAGCAGCGTTATGTCGATGTTGTTTCCTGCATTGGCCATATTGAAGAATGCCTGGACCATACCGAGTACGGTTCCGAGGAATCCGATCATAGGCGCGCCGCCGGATATCGTGGCGAGGATAGGAAGACCTTTTTCGAGTCTTGCCACCTCTGTGTTGCCGGTGTTCTCGATGGCGGTCTGGATGTCAGAGAGTGGACGTCCGATACGGGACAGGCCTTTTTCCACAAGTCTCGCAACCGGAGAGTCGAACCTCTCACAAAGGGACTGCGCTGATTTGATTTTGCCTTCGCGGATATAGTCGCGGATATCGCGCATGAAGTTCGCGTCGATGGTGCTTGCCTGATGGATCATCCACCATTTCTTGCCGAAAATGTAGATGGCGATTATGGACAATGCCAAGAGGACCAGCATGAGCCAGCCGCCTTTTGTGGCCATTTCCAGAAGGTGCATTTCTTCTTCATGAGGAACAGCTTGCGCTGCTGCCTGTGCTGCGGCTGAGAAATCGGTTGAATCCAAGCCTGCGGTCTGTAAGAGATTGAACAACATATTTTGTTACTTTTTTATTTTGTCAATTATTCCGTCATTTGGCCTAAAGTCTGATGACTTGGCCTAAAGGAGTGCAAATTTACGAATTTTCATTGATTTTCCTAAAGGGAATCAGCCTTCTCCGAACTTTTTTTCAGTCGTTTTCAAGATAGGCGCACTCTGTTAGAAACAATGCATGGCCCGGAACGGATTGGCCTGCATCAGAGCGGGTTCCGTGGTCCACGAGTTCTCCTATCCATTCCGGAGAGCGTTTCCCGCGTCCGATTTCTATCATTGACCCGACGATCGCCCTGACCATATTCCGCAGGAATCTGTCGGCGCGGACTGTAAAGACGATATAATCTCCGTCAATGCAGGGATACCCCATCATCCTGACATGGTCCGGTGTCCAGGTCTCCCATCTGGCATCGGTGATGTTGCAGAAGGACGTCTTGTTGTTTCCGCCGACTTTTTCGAAGCAGCTGAAATCGTGTTCGCCCAGAAGCAGCGCCGCCCCGCGGTTCATCGCCTCAAGGTCCAGGGGCAATGTGAAGAGGTATGACCTGTCCGACATGAACGGGTCCTTCTTCCGATGTATGAAGTACTTGTACTCCCTGCTCGTGGCATCGAACCTCGAATGGAAGTCATCTCTGATCTCCGAGACTTCGTGCACGGCGATTTCAGCGGGTAAGATGGCATTTAATTTGTAGCGCAGGAAGTCCGTGTCGATATCGCGGGAGGATTCCGCGTCGAAGTGCGCGATATAGTTTATTGCATTGACTTTGGTGTCAGTCCTTCCGGCTCCGGTTATCGTGATGCTTTCGTTCAGGAGCGTTTTCAATGCTCTTTGCAGGCATTCCTGAACGGAAGGGGCGTTTGGCTGAATCTGCCAGCCGGAGAAGGCTGAACCATTGTAGGACAGGCGTATGCGATATCTCATTTTGTGCTCTTTATATGGTACAAAGATAGTGGTATGTTGAAAATTAAACAATAATATAATGGATAGTGTGAATATCAAGGAACTTAACGACAGGATTCAGCGTGAAAGTTCTTTTGTCGATTTGTTGTCAATGGAAATGGGCAAGGTCATTGTCGGGCAGAAACAGCTGGTGGAGAACCTGCTGATAGGCCTGCTCGCGAACGGCCATATCCTTCTCGAAGGTGTGCCTGGTCTGGCCAAGACATTGGCTATAAACACTTTGGCCCAGGCGGTCAGCGCCAAGTTCAGCCGAATTCAGTTTACCCCTGACCTTCTTCCTGCGGACGTGATAGGTACTCTTATCTACTCTCAGAAGAATGAGCGTTTCGAAGTTCACAAAGGCCCTGTCTTCGCCAATTTCGTACTCGCGGATGAAATCAACCGTTCTCCGGCCAAGGTGCAGTCAGCATTGCTCGAAGCGATGCAGGAGAGGCAGGTCACGATAGGCGAGGAGACCTACAAGCTCCCTGAACCGTTCCTTGTCATGGCTACCCAGAACCCTATCGAGCAGGAAGGTACATATCCGCTTCCTGAAGCCCAGGTGGACCGATTCATGCTGAAAGTGGTCGTGTCTTATCCTAAGAAGGAAGAGGAGAGGCAGATTATCCGTATGAACAATACCGGAGAGTTCCCTAAAGCGCAGCCTGTGGTTTCGCCGGAGGATATCGTAAGGGCAAGACAGGTGGTACGTGACGTGTATATGGACGAGAAAATCGAGAAGTACATCGTGGATATCGTCTATGCCACCAGAACACCTGAGGACTATAACCTCAAGGCCCTTTCAGGACTCATTTCGTACGGTGCGTCTCCGCGTGCCAGCATTTCATTGTCAATGGCGGCGAAGGCATATGCGTTCATAAAGAGAAGAGGCTATGTGATTCCTGAGGATGTGCGCACGGTCTGCAACGAGGTGCTCCGCCATCGTATAGGTCTGACTTATGAAGCTGAAGCTGAGAATGTTACCACTGAGAATATCATATCACAGGTTCTCAATGCAGTAATTGTTCCTTAGGAGAGGAAAGAAATGGACTCTAAAGCAAGCGACCTGCTCAAGAAGGTCAGGAAAATAGAAATCAGAACGAGGGCTCTGTCGCATCAGATATTTGCGGGCGAGTACCATTCTGCGTTCAAAGGACGCGGTATGGCATTCAGCGAAGTGCGTGAGTATCAGTATGGTGACGATGTGAGGAACATGGACTGGAATGTCACTGCCCGCTTGCGTTCCCCTTACGTGAAAGTGTTTGAGGAGGAGCGTGAGATGACGGTGATGCTGCTCATTGACATAAGCCGTTCAGGTTTCTTCGGGACAGTCGGAGGCACCAAGCGTGACTTGATTGCCGAGATTGCCGCCGTGCTGTCATTTTCGGCGATTCTGAACAATGACAAGGTCGGCGCCCTGTTCTTCAGCGACAAGGTGGAGAAATTCATCCCGCCGAAAAAAGGACGCAGCCATCTTCTCCATATAATAAGGGAAATCATCGAGCTTGAGCCGAGTTCCTCAGGTACGGACATCAGCGCGGCGTTGAGGTTTCTGACCAATGCCATAAAGCAGAAATGCACGGCTTTTCTCTTGTCGGACATGATGGATACCGATGCGGATGGCAATCCTAATTATGAGGATGCCATAAAGGTGGCAGTGAACAGGCACGACCTGTCAGTCATCAAGATATATGATCCCCGTGAGCGGGTGGTGCCGGACGTGGGACTTGTCAATGTCAAGGACTCGGAGACCGGGGAAAGCGCCTGGGTGAACACATCCAGCCGCAAGATGCGCGAGGCTTATGCGCAGGCGACCCGAAATGCGGATGACAAGGCGCTGAAACTCCTCAGGCGTTATCAGATAGACAGTGTGGACATATCCACGGGCTCTGATTATGTAAGAGGGCTTATGGCGTTCTTTGATAAAAGATAATTTATGTTGAAGCGATTATACATATATGTATTGGCGACGGTGCTCTTGGCTTTGCCTTCTTTCTTAGCGAAGGCGGATGCTGACAGCACTCGTGTCGTGTTTGCAGGAGACGCTTTCCTGAAGCCTCTGCAGAAACGGGACAGCGTGCTGATTGCGGACCAGATGAAATATGGTTTCCGTCTGGACAATGTCAAGGCAGGTACCGCCCTGGCGCTTCCTGATCTGTCACAGGGTATCCGTGACAGCGTGGAAGTGGTGGAAGGCTGGAGCCTCGATACTCTGAAATTCAGGAAGAAGGCGGAGATGGACATTGAAGGCAGTATTGTCATCACCTCGTTTGACGAAGGCTCGTTCGACCTTCCTCCGATTGCGGTCATGAGAACATTGCCCGACGGTCAGACTGATACGCTTTTCTTCAAGGGGCTTCATCTGGATGTAACGACAATGCCGGTGGACACTGCGACCTACAAGCCTCACGACATCAAGGCCCAGATGCGCTATCCTGTCACGTTCAGGGAAATCCTGCCGTATCTGCTTGGCGGACAGCTGCTTGCGGTGCTCATAATATTGGCGGTGGCGCTTTATATGATACACAAGAAGAAAGGTGCGGAAGAAGCAGGGTCCAGCGAGCCTGCATATATCGTGGCGCTCAAGAAACTGGACAAGTTCAGAGGCAACAAACTCTGGGCGCCTGAAAAGCAGAAGCAGTTCTACAGCGGAATAACAGACGTGCTGCGAGAATACATAGTGGCAAGATTCGGTATAGGCGCGATGGAAATGACCACTGCGGAAATTTTTGAAGGACTGAAGGACAAGGATATACCGCAGTCTCTGATGGAGGAGACGCGCGGACTGTTCCTTATGTCAGACCTTGTCAAGTTTGCCAAGATGACCGTTACAGACGAGGACAATGTCAAGGCTGTCCCTACTGCCGTACGTTTCGTAACCTCGACCTGGAAATATGAGGAAGAAGAGTCCTCCGAGTCCGGTGCCGAAGACAAAAAGGAGGCCAAGTGATGTTTTTCGAATATCCTCATCTTCTGTGGCTGCTGCTCGTTCCGGTATTGCTTATAGCCCATTACATTTACCTGGAGCTTGCAGGACGCCGCCCTCATCTGAGAGTTCCGGACGTGAAATTCTGGAAAACGGGAGGTCGTTCCGTAATGTCAGTGCTCAGGCATGTGCCGTTCATATTGCGTACTGCGGCTCTTGTGATGATAATCATCGCCATTGCCAGACCGCGTTCTTCTACCAAGATGGACAAGATCGACACGGAAGGCATTGACATAGTCCTTGCTATGGACGTATCTACCAGTATGTTGGCCAGGGATTTCACGCCAGACAGAATCAGCGCGGCGAAAGACATTGCCATCGAGTTCATCTCGCAGAGACCGTCCGACAGAATGGGAATCGTGGTCTTTGCCGGCGAGAGCTATACGCAGTGTCCGCTCACTACCGACAGGGCGACATTGATAAACCTGATGAAGGAGATAGAGACCGGTCTCATCGAGGACGGTACTGCCATCGGCAACGGTCTTGCTACCGCTGTGGCGAGGATGCAGTCGTCAGATGCGAAGAGCCGCGTGGTGATTCTTCTGACCGACGGTGTGAACAACAGCGGAGAAATCACTCCGCAGATGGCTGCGGACATAGCCAAGACCTATGGCGTGAGAGTATATACTATAGGTGTGGGAGCCAACGGTACGGCTCCATATCCGGTGATTACGCCGTGGGGCGTGCAGGTGCAGGATGTGCAGGTGGAAATCGACGAGGACCTGCTCAGGAACATTGCAGAGACTACCGGCGGAAAGTATTTCAGGGCTACGGACAATACCAAGCTCTCCGAAATATACAGTGAAATCAATAAGATGGAGAAGGCAAAAACTACGGTGGACAGTTTCCCTGTATATAAGGAAATGTTCACGCCGTTTGCTCTCGCAGCGTTGCTCTGCCTGCTGCTTGAGGTTTGTATGTGCTTTGCCATCAAGAGATTGCCTTAAAAGGGCGGAAAGAAAGGATTTGTTATGATATATTTTGCACAAGCACAGTATCTGTTTCTCCTCCTGTTGGTGCCGGTTTTCCTGGTGCTGTACGGGGTGGTGAGATACAGGCGTGTCCGCAATATAAGAAAGTTCGGTGACGAGAAGCTGGTGAAGGACCTTATGCCGTCCTACTCCGGAGCGAAAGGCTGGACGAGGATAATCTTGTTCTCGCTTGCTTTTCTGTTCTTCAGCATCGGCCTTGCCCGTCCTCAGATAGGTGCCAAACTCAAGGAGCACAAGAGCAAGGGTGCCGAGGTGATGATTGCCTTGGACGTGTCCAACTCAATGCTGGCCAAGGACTACTCTCCGAATCGTCTGGAGCGTGCCAAGCTGGCGATATCCCGCCTGGTGGACAAGCTCAACGGGGACCGCATCGGTCTTGTGCTGTTCGCCGGGACATCATTTGTCCAGCTTCCTATCACGACCGACTACGTGTCGGCGAAAATGTTCTTGGGAAACATCTCCACGGAGTCGGTTCCTGTCCAGGGAACTGCCATGGGTGACGCCATCAACACTTGCATAAGAAGTTTCAGTGCCCAGAGTGAGAACAGCCGTGCCATAGTGGTCATCACAGACGGTGAAAACCATGAGGACGACCCTCTGTCGGCAGCGAAGCAGGCGGCTGAGATGGGCATATCCGTATATACGATAGGTGTCGGTTCTTCTCAGGGACAGCCTATCCCGATGAAGGACGGTCTGCTTAAGGATTCCAATGGGAATATCGTGGTGACGAAGCTCGACGAAGCTACGCTCAAGCAGGTTGCCCAGGCAGGAAAGGGCGCCTATGTGCATGCGGGGAATGATGAATTCGGACTGAATCCGATTATCGACAATATCAGGAAACTTAATGACGAGGAATTCAATTCCATCGTTTTCGAAGAATATGACGAACAGTATATGTATTTCTTTGCGATTGCGCTCGTGCTGCTGGTTGTCCAGATGCTGATAGGGGAACGCAAGGTGTTCGGAAATCTGTTCGCTAAAAATTGAGGTTGTTTATGAGGTGGTTTAGAAATATTGTTGCGGTGATGACAATGCTGTGTGCACTGTCATTGACCGTATCCGCCCAGGTGGACAGGCACGATGTGCGTGCGGGAAACCGCAAGTTCCGCAAGGGGGACTGGAAGGCCGCAGATATATCTTACAGGAAGGCCCTTGTGAAGGATTCCACATCGTTTCCTGCAAATTTCAATCTTGCCAATACGCTCTACCGTACCGAGAACTATGATGAGGCGGCCAAGACGATGGAAAAGATCAAGGACTCGGCTCCGTCTTCGGCCAATGCCGCTGATTATTTCTACAATGTCGGGGATATAGCGATTGCCAAGAAGGACTGGCAGGGCGCCGTGACCGCGTTCAAGGAGTCGCTTCTGCGCAATCCTGGCGACCTGGAGGCAAAGGAGAACTATATCTACGCCAAGAAGATGCTTGAAAATCAGCAGAACGGTGGCGGCGGAAATGGTCAGGACAACCAGGATAATCAGGACAATCAGCAGAACAAGGATGACCAGAATGGCCAGGGTGACCAGAACCAGGATCAGAACAAGGACAAAAATCAGGATCAGAATCAGAATGACCAGAACAATCAGCCTCAGCAGAATAATCAGAACAATCAGAATAATCAGAGCGGTCAGCAGGACGGTCAGCAGATGAAGATTTCACCGCAGCAGGCCCAGCAGATGTTGAGGGCCATTCAGGCTAAGGAAAAAGAGACTCAGGACAAGGTGAACAAGGAAAAGGCAGAGGCTCTCAAGTCGAGACAGAAGGAAAAGAACTGGTAACAGGAGAAGAATATGTTGGATATCGTAAGAAAAACAGGATTGACGATGCTGTTGGCGCTTATCACACTGACAGCTTTCGCCCAGACGGAAATCAAGGTGGATGCTCCGAACATCGTGGAGTCGGACGAGCAGTTCAATGTCACGTTCATAATCGAAGGCAGCAGCCGCCCGGGGAATTTCAGTTGGGCACCGGGAGATGACTTTACATTGGTATGGGGCCCTCAGAGCGGCTCCTCGTCCAGCGTAAGCATAATAAATGGAAAGAGGACATCGTCATCCCAGTTCACTTACACATATATAATCGCGCCGAAGAAGACCGGCAAGTTCACATTGCCGCAGGCGACTGCAAAGGTGAAAGGTGAGATGATTTCATCCGCCCCTCTGCAGATAGAGGTGCTTCCCGGCGGATCTTCGTCGAATCAGGCTGCATCTGCCTCACATCCAAGCACTTCGCAGCGTTCTTCGTCCTCTGATGTGTCCTCGTCCGACATTTTCCTGAGACTTTCCCTGAGCAAGACCAATGTGGTGGTAGGGGAGCCGATCAATGCTGAACTCAAGCTCTATCAGAGAGTGGACGTTGCAGGCTATGAAAGCCCCAAGTTCCCTACATTCAACGGTTTCTGGAGCAAGGAGACGTATGCTCCGAACAATGTGAACTTCCAGAGAGAAGATGTGGACGGCCGTCTTTACAATGCCGCGACGCTCCGCAGATATGTACTCGTACCGCAGCAGACCGGAACTCTCGTCATTGACCCGGCAGAACTTGTCTGCCTTGTGAACGTGCGCTCTTCATCGAGTTCGGCCCGCAGCATTTTCGACAGTTTCTTCGATACGGGAACCACGACCATAAGGAAGCGCATAGCGACTTCGTCCGTAAAGGTCAATGTCAAGAATCTTCCTGGCGGGGCCCCGGCTTCATTCTGCGGAGGAGTCGGCAACTTCACCATAAATGCCAAGCTTAATCAGTCTCAACTTAAGGCGCACGAAGCCAATTCGTTGATTATCACAGTGTCAGGACGCGGTAATGTGTCGCTTCTCGAGGCTCCTAAGGTGAACTTCCCTCCGGATATGGAGGTCTATGATAGCAAGTCTTCTGAAAATACAACCCCGAACAGCGGCGGAACTTCAGGAAGCAAGACATTTGAGTATCCGTTCATTCCGAGAAGTCACGGTGACTTCATCATAGAGCCGATAGAGTATTCGTATTACAATGTGACGACCGGCAAATATGAAACATTGACCACCGCCCCGATTCCTTTCAATGTCGAGAAGGGTGATACTCCGGAAACTACCGGTTCGTCAATGCAAGTGGCGGTTCCGGACAGAAAGGATGTGAAGAATCTCGGTGAAGATGTCAGATATATCCGCACGAAAGAGCCTTCGTACAAGTTCAGGACCGTGTTCTTTGTGGGCAGTGCAGGATATTGGTTTGCATTGGTGTTGATTCTTTTCTGTGCTGTGGTCATCTGGCTGGCTTTCAGGAAAATAGCCTCGAGAAGAGCAGACGTCGTGGGCAGCCGTAACAGGCGTGCCACCAAGATGGCATTGTCCCGTCTCAAGACAGCCGAAGGCTTCCTCAGCAAGAATCTGTATTCCGCATTCTACGAGGAACTGCACAAGGCGCTGCTCGGTTTCATCTCGGACAAACTGAACATGGGTGCTGAGGAACTGAACAAGGACAATATCAAGTCCCAGCTTGTCGCAGGCAGCGTTTCCGCTGAGCTTGCGGACCGTTTCGTGGCTCTGCTTGATGCATGTGAGTTTGCGAGGTATTCTCCGGATGGCGGAAACGAAGCCATGAATACACACTATAAAGAAGCTGTGGATGTCATTTCATCTATCGATTATGTCATGAAACGTAGAACATCAGGCGGGTCGGCTGCCAAGTCAGCTGCATTGGCCATAGCCTCCCTGCTCTTGTTGCAGACAGGTCTGCAGGCTGGGGAGACGGCTTATCTTGATTCTCTCTGGACTAAGGGTGCAAATGCTTATGCTTCAGGAAATTGGAGAGAGAGTACAGAGTCTTGGGGTACACTTGAGAAGGCCGGTGTGGTCTCTCCGGAACTGTATTACAATCTTGGAAATGCTTATTTCAAGTCAGGTGACAATGCCCGTGCTGTCCTTTATTATGAAAGGACACTGAAGGCAAATCCTTCATTCGCCGATGCGAGATATAACTTGGATATAGTCAGAAGCAGAATCAAGGACAAGATCGATGTCGTCCCGGAGTTCATTCTGAAGAGTTGGGCGAGGAAGCTCTGCTATACGCTCAGTTCCAATGTGTGGGCTGTGCTGTCGCTGCTGTTTTTTGCAGTTTCATTGGCATTGGCCCTGGTTTTCCTCATGAGCCATTCGGCGGCGGGACGCAGAAGCGGATTCTACGGAGCCATCGTGGTGTTCTTCCTGGCGGTGTCCTCGTTCAGTTTCGCACTGTGGCAGCGCAGCATGTTCCTGAAGCAGAACAATGCCGTGATCATGACTCCGGTATCGTCCGTGAAGAGTTCACCTTCTGAGAACGCGTCCAAGGACCTGTTCGTGCTGCATGAGGGAACGGAGGTGAAGGTGCTGGATTCTGTTGGAGACTGGAATAATGTGGAACTGTCTGACGGCAGGCAGGGCTGGATCCGAAACAATGAAATGGAAATAATATGAGAAAACTTTTCGTCACTCTACTGATGTCCGTGGCTGCGCTTTCCGGCGTTGCGCGGGCATCTGCTTTTTCTGACAGGGACAGTGTCCTCAGATTCGCATTTGTCACTGACACTCATCTTGCGACACATACCAGTGCGATAGAGGACCTCAGCGCGTGCCTGAGAGATATTAACAAGTCAGACTCTCTGGACTTCGTGCTTTTCGGAGGCGATATCACGGATTTCGGAACAGATGAGGAAATCAGTATAGCCAAGAGTATGATGGATACGCTGCGTGTGCCATATTATGTGGTGCAGGGCAATCACGATGCAAACTGGTCTGAAAGCGGCTGCAATACTTTCCTGAAAGTGTTTGGCTATGAGCACTTTTCGTTCGCCAAGAAGGGATGGCGTTTTATAGGGTGCAACAGCGGTCCGGATATGCGCATGGCTCCGGGACTTGTGCCGAAGGAGACTATGGAGTGGCTCGGCTCTCTTGAAAATGAGGGCAGGAGCATTTTCATAAATCATTATCCGATGGATTCGTCGGTCCTGAATTATTTCGATGTCACCAAGCAGCTCAAGCGCCTCGGGGTGCGCTTCTGTGTCGGAGGACATTGGCACAGGAATGTGGTGAAGAACTATCAGGGAATTCCTGCGGTGCTGTGCCGCTCGTCATTGTCAGCAGGTGCTGTGCCTGGATATAACATTGTCCGGATCAACGGGGACAATATCAGTTTTTCCGAAAGGCGGATCTATGGAGATACAGCGGTGGAATTTGCTCCGTGGTACAGGTATCATTTTTCGGAAAATACCCCTCAGGACAGTGTGAAGTATGACAATGACGGTCTGCCAGAAGATTATCCGTGGATGCGCTATGACGTGAACGTGCGCTATCCGCAGGTCAAGGAGAACTGGAAGCGTTCTTTCGAGGCCAATATAGTGGCGGGTTTTGCTGTACGTGGAGGCCGGGCATATTTCCCGCTTGCCTGTGGTGTAGTCAAGTGCATATCCCTGAAGGACGGCTCTGAAATCTGGTCAAGGCAGTTCGACGGAAAGATATATTCGACTCCAGCGATAAGCGGAAAGACATTGGTCTTCGGATGTACCGACGGCAATGTCTATGCTCTGAATGCCTCAGACGGCTCTGTGAAATGGAAATATCATACTGAGAAGTCGGTGCTGGCTTCTCCTGTCATCATGGATGGCCTGGTGTACATCGGCGGCTCTGACCACAAGTTCAGGGCATTGTCCCTGAAAGACGGAAGTGCGGTGTGGACTTATTCTCCGGTTGAGGGCCATGCCATTTCCACGCCTTATTGTGATGGTGAGAGGGTGGTTTTCGGCACTTGGGGAAGGACGCTTTATTCTCTGGATCCGCGTACCGGCAGGGAACAGTGGAAATGGACGGTGAAAAAGACTTCCAGAATGTATTCTCCTGCGCATTGTGTGCCTGTCTATGGTTCGGGACGCATATTCGTAGCCGTGCCTGACAGGAAGATCTATGCTATAGATGCCGCTACCGGCAAATGTCTTTTCAATGTGGATGGCGGCAGGGATGCGCTCTGTGGAAGTGAGGATGGAAAGACCGTGTTTTCCAAAGTGATGTTCGGCAAGGCCTATGCGTTCCGTTCCGATGTTCCGGCCCCTGCAGACGGCGGCGAAATTTCGTCCGGCAACAAGCTCTGGGAGGTGGCGGACAGTCTCGGATACGATATCGGGACCTCTGCATTGACAGAAAAAGACGGGGTGCTGCTGATTCCGTCGGACAAGGGCAATATCGTGGCTCTGGACGCTGCGACGGGCGAATTCCTGTGGGCGCATAAGGTCTCGGTGGCATTGGTGAATCCGCTGAAGGTGTCTTCCGACAAGAAACGGATGACTGTCCTTGCGTCAACGATGGACGGCACCGTGACGCTGCTTACGATCGAGAAATAACGGTTGTGCTATATGCCGGCGGTGAGGCGGAAGTGCCAGAGGACAATGCCGGCTGTGACTGAGATGTTCAGCGAGTGCTTGGTCCCGTACTGTGGAATTTCCAGGACGCCGTCTGAACTGCTTACGACCTCTTGCTGTACGCCCTCGACTTCGTTTCCGAAGACCAGGGCGTATTTCTTTCCCTTTTCGGGGATGAACTTGTCCAGGCTGATGGAGTCTTCGGCCTGTTCCACGCTCAGAATGGTGTAGCCTTCTTCTTTGAGCCTGCCTATCACATCCATTGTGGAAGGGGAGTGCTCCCATTCGACGCTGAATTCGGCGCCGAGTGCGGATTTGTGGATTTCTGCTGACGGAGGTGTGGCGCAGATGCCGCACAGCCATATCTTGTCCACTTTGAAGGAGTCGGCGCTTCTGAATACGGAGCCGACATTGTGCGCGCTTCTGATGTTGTCCAGCACTACACAGACTCCTGAGTCAGGGAGTTCTTTATATTGTTCTGCAGTTACTCTTCCGAGTTCTATGTTCAGCAGTTTCCTGTTTTTCATCGTTTTATTTCGATTTTCTGCAAATTTATGCAAATCTTGAACAGTTTCTAAATTGTTTCATCCGAAAAATGCTATATTTGTAGTACATCATTGATTTTAACAGCTTCTTATATGAAACAGGATCTACAGATTTTTGAATTAATCAAGAAAGAAAGAGAAAGACAGTCTCAGGGCCTTGAACTGATAGCCTCGGAAAACTATGTCACTGACCAGGTGATGGAAGCAATGGGTTCAGTCTGCACGAACAAATATGCGGAGGGTTATCCGGGAAAAAGATATTATGGGGGTTGTGAGGTAGTTGACCAGATCGAGCAGACTGCGATTGACAGACTCTGCGAACTGTTTGACGCTGAATATGCAAATGTCCAGCCTCATTCCGGCGCCCAGGCAAATCTCGCAGTGGAGATGGCGGTCCTGAATCCGGGAGATACGTTCATGGGACTCGACTTGTCCCAGGGCGGTCATCTTACTCACGGTTCGCCGGTGAATGCTTCAGGAATCCTTTACAAGGCAGTGGCCTATGGTCTTGATCCTGAAACGGGATGCATCGATTACGACCGTATGGAGGAGTTGGCTAAAGAGCATCGCCCGAAACTTATCATCGGCGGCGCGTCCGCATATTCCAGGGAGTGGGATTATGAGAGGATGAGAAAGATAGCTGATGAAGTAGGCGCATTGCTCTGGGTGGATATGGCTCATACTGCGGGACTTATCGCTGCAGGCCTTCTCAAGAATCCTGTGAAGTACGCTCATATCGTGACATCCACTACCCACAAGACATTGCGCGGACCTCGTGGAGGCGTTATTCTCATGGGCAAGGATTTCGATGATCCTCAGGGCCGCAAGACTCCTAAGGGGGAGGTGAAGAAGATGTCCCAGATCCTGAACTCAAGCGTGTTCCCTGGTATCCAGGGCGGACCTCTCGAGCATGTGATTGCTGCCAAGGCTGTTGCATTCTATGAGGCGATGCAGCCTGAATACGTGGAATATCAGAAACAGGTTGTCGCAAATGCCCAGGCCATGTGCGCGAGATTCATTTCCAAGGGTTATAAGGTGGTTTCAGGCGGCACGGACAATCATCTGATGCTTATAGACCTCCGTACCCGTTTCCCTGAGGTGAACGGAAGAGTGTCCGAGACAGAGCTGGTAAAGGCTGACATTACCGTAAACAAGAATATGGTTCCGTTCGACAGCCGTTCCCCATTCCAGACTTCAGGAATCAGAATCGGTACTCCTGCTGTGACTTCAAGAGGTTTCGTGGAGAAGGATATGGAAGATATCGTGGAACTTGTCGACAGCGTTTTGGCTTCCGCTTCCGAGCATCTCGACGCCATCACGGCCAAGGGAGAAAGGACTCCGGAGCAGCTTGCTTCTCTCGAAGATCACAATGCAGTGCTTGAAGAGGTCAAGAGAAAGGTTCACATGATGACCAGCGGAAGACCTTTGAACAGGTACTAGTCAGTTAGTCAGTAAATCGATGAAGAGGGTGACTAAAAAGTCTATCAAGACTTTTTAGTCACCCTCTTCATCGTTATGTGCCTTCTTATTTGAGAGACCGCACCACGCGGAATCCCATGATGTCGTACACGACAGGGCCGCTGCCAATGCTCGGGTTGGTCTTGCAGTTTCCGTTCTGTATACGCCAGGTCTTGACCGCGCAGTTGTGGGTGTAGGTACTGTAGCATCCGCCTCTTGTGATGACAAGTTGTTCGGTCATGTCGCGAGGGGTCTCCGGTCCCCAAGGATCGGTCACCTCGGCATCGCTCGCGTAGTCCAATGAGATGTACCATTCGCCGGTCATCTCCTCGATGTTGCCACTGAGGTCATACAGGCCAAGGGCGTTAGGTTTCTTGAGGCCGACCACATGGACATGCTTCTCCTCTCCTATCTTTGAATTATCCTCGAACCATCCAACCTCGTCAAGATCGTCGCTTCCCGCATAGTAGAAAGGATACTTCTCGTTTTCAGGCCCGCCTTTGGCCGCGTACTCGTACTCGGCGTTGGTAGGAAGGCGGTAGCCGTTGGACTCCTTGTTCCTTGTGACCGTGGCTTCAAGCAATTCCTTGCCGGTCTCCCTGTCCCACTTCGTGTTGGAGAACGTGTAGACCGGAGTGTAGCCTTTCTGTTCGCTAAGCTTGTTGCAGTAGTTCATCGCCTCGTAAAGTGTCACTTTTGAGACAGGGTAGAGATCGTTGCTCTTGTCGTTGGACGGGTTGTAGCCCATCACCTGGAGGAACTCCCTCTGCGTGACCTCGTAACGTCCGATCTCAAAAGCCGAGATGTTGACCTTGTGGGAGTTTTTCTCGTCTTTGATGTTCTTGACGGTCGAATAGTACTCGCTTGGCTGTTTGCCGAGGATGAACGAGCCGGCTCCGACGGTCACCATGTCAAACGGCTTGAAGTTAGGGTTGGTCTCCTTTCCGGTTCCAGGTGTAGTGCCGCCACCGCCTGTGGAGTTGGTGGTCACGACGGCGAAGTAGGTCTTGCTGTCATTCGCCTTCTCGTTGATGACCTGGTAGCGGACAGCGTCCGTGAAGTCTGCCGCGACACCGCTGCCAGGGGTCACCGTCGAGCCTTCCGTGACGACGATCACCGGCTTTAGTGCGGTGACATCCGTGCCTTCGGGCATCGTGATGGTGATTGTCGGGTAGTTGATCACACTTGAGATCTGTCCGGGGATGAGGAACTGCGTGATGGCCGCACCAGTTTCGGTGCCTGGCGTGGGATCCACGGTTTCTCCTCCGATCTCTCCGTTCTGCATGACGGTGATCGTGTAGGTGTCCACCTCGGTGTCGTTAAGGTAGGCTGTCACATCGATTGTGGTCTGGCGAGGATTCGCTGTAGTGTTCTTCGCCACGGAGAGGGACAGGCGTGCCTTGCTGCATGACGCCATGCACCACATCTTGTCCGCTGCCGGGACATTCGTCTTGAACTTGTAGTCACCCAGGTCGCCGCCTTTGTCGTCGACAAATGAGATGGCGCTGGTCATGACTCCGGACTTGTCAACCGTGAGAATGCCGTTCTCCTGATCAAAGGAGATGATGCCCTCGGGGATCTGTGAGATCGTCATGGAGAGCTCTACTTTGGCCACCGGATCATCGCCGCTTCCTTCGCATGAGGCGAAGGAGAAGGCAACGGTGAGAGCCGACAAAAAACATGCTATCTTTCCTAATTTCATAATCTTTTCATTTACTGTTACTTAATGCTTCTTACGACACGGAATCCGGTAGTGTTTCTGGTCTCGGCTCCGGCCTGATAGTTTGAATCATAGAGCTTGCCTTTGTAATCCGATCCGGAGTAGTAGCCTCCTCTGATGATTTTGCCTCCGTTCCTGCTTTCAGGAGCCCCGACAGGGTCTGTCTCAGGATCGGTGGTCTGGAGTTCATCCTTGTACTTGTAGGCCCAGTCAAAGCACCACTCGGAGACGTTGCCGCTCATGTCGTACAATCCAAGTCCGTTCGGCTTTTTCTGCGCTACCTCGTGAAGAGCCGGGGAGCTGCCTACTTTGGAGTTGTTCTCGAACCAGCCGACCTCGTCGGCCACATCGGAGCCGGAGAAGATTGTCGGATTCTTGCATCCCTCCTCACCGCCTTTGGCAGCGAACTCCCATTCGGCCTCGGTAGGAAGCCTGTAGCCATTGCCGGCAGTGGCATGATCGTATTTGTAGTCCTGCATCTTCATGTAGCTCCATCCGTCGTCCACGGTGATGATCTCTCCAGGGGTGTAGACAGGAGTGAGACCCTCTTTCTCGCTGAGTTTGTTGCAGAACTCGCAGGCCTCGGACCAGGTCATCTTGTTGACCGGATAGTTGTCCCCGACGAATTTTGAATAGGAAGGATTCTTGCCCATGACCTCCTCATAGATCTTCTGCGTCACGACAGTCGTGGCGATGTAGTAGCCTTTGGTGAGAGTTACCTCGTGGGCGTAGCTCTGCGCGTACGTGGAACCGTCGGTCTTGTTCTTTCCTTCACCGAACTTGAATGTGCCAGGATTGACGATCACCATGTCGAAAACGGAAGCGAACGCATTCTGCTTCACGTTCAGTGTCAACGGGGTGAGCTCGGCGGTCTCGTCGCTGCACGCCACTGTGAGATTGACCGTGCCGGTCTTCTCCGCCTTTTCGGCGGTAGGCTTCACGGAGAGCTTAAGGACGTTGTTCTCGATGCCGGCGGCGCACCAGTCGGCGTTTGATTTCACGGAATAGGTGTAGACAACATCGGCTTCAGGAGCGTTTGTCGTCATGGTAAGCGGCAGGGCGATCTCTCCGCCGGCATATTCAAAAGTCACATCGCCACCGTTGACGGAGGCTCCCTCGGCGGCCTGGGGTTCGGAGAGCGTGATGCTCCCGTTGATGATCAGCTTCTCTTCGCTGCAGGAAGAGAAGGCGGCGCAGAAAAGCGCGCATGCGCAACTCAGTGCGTGAAATCGACTTGTTTTCATTCGTTTTTTTTTGTTTAATTTGTTGAAGATAAGTGTCTTTAGTTGTTCAACGGATAGTACTGCGTGGCCCGGTAGACCGTGAAGTAGTTGGCCTTGTCGTCCTCGTCCGAGAATTTTATCCATTGAGGGTTCTTGATGTCATCGACCGTAAGGGTGAAGGTGCGGCGTTTGTCGTTGCCCAGCGGGGTGATGATGTAGTTGAAGTAGTGACCGGTGTAGTAGTCCTTGCCGATCTGACTGCCTTCCTGGCTGAATTTCAGAGAGATCCTGTCCTCACCTTTTATCTCGTAGTCAAAAGCCAGGTAGCCGCGGCCACCGGAGTTGGTGCAGTAGAAGTTGAAGGCGTAGAAGTCTCCGTAGTAGTTGCTGATGTTGCCGAGGTAGCAGTAGGTGATGTTGTCCCCGGCAGCCTTGAGGGATTCCGCCGCCTTGTTCCAAAGCTTCTTGCCATAGTCGCTCAACCCCTTGTAGGAGAAGAACCAGTTTTTGTCCATCAGGTAGTCGGTGATCGTCGGGTATGTCGGCACGAAGTAGCCTTCCGCCCCGTCGTTGACCGGGATGAACGCTCCGCCGTCCGCCATGTCCGGGTTGTAGACAAGTCCGTCGATCCTCTCGTCTCCCAGTTCGAGAGGCTTGTAGAAAGTCACTCCCATCAGATTGAATATGAATGGGTAGGATGTCGTGACCTGTTCGCCGTCAACCTCGCTGAAGATTTCCAGAGTCCTGCCGTTGATGCGGCCGTCGTATTTGTTGTCAGCTGTCTGGTACCTTATGCGGGTGTGTTTGGAGATCGCGCTCTCCTCTTCCTTCAAGGCGACGATGTAGTCATCCCAGGACATCGAGACGGGCATCGGGGTCATTGTCATCGTGGAGCCTGTCTTTCTGCCCTTGAGTGTGATCTTCTCGTCCTGAAGATCCAGCACGTTGAACTCGAAGTCGCCCTCGAATCCGAAGCCGGCTCCCTGTCCGCCGGTGGTCTCCGGATCAGCGAAGTAGTGCATCACTTCGTTGTAGGTGTCCAGTGTCAGCACGCAGCCCGCGCTCTGGTAGATGGAATAGGTGCTTGTCGCGGTTTTCCCCTTGCCGGCAACCTCGCTGCCGACCTTCACCTTGTTGCCCTCGCTGAAGGAGAGGAACACGTTGAATCCCCCGTAGTATTGCCCGGAGGAAGGGTAGTACTCAAGCAGCCAGCCGTTCGGCGCGCCGGTCAGGGTCTCGTTCAGCCTTTCGGCCAGGGCCTCGACACGGTTGGCGGAAGACTCGTCGAAGATCGGATCAATCTTCGAGACGCATGACTGCGCCGTCATGACGGCCAGGGCCGCTGTCAGTAGATATTCAATAAAATGCTTTGTCATGGTGTCAATCCCTAAAGTGTTTTTAAATCAAGTTGTGAGATGTTGGCGGAGCGTTTCTGCACGATGTCGCGGAGTTTGTCGATGTCGATGCCCCAGCTTTCCTGAAGGTAGTTCCTGACAATCTCGAACTTTCTCGCGAGCTTGTCCCCGCCTTCCTCCCCGGCGGTGGCGAGTACGCTTTCCCAGTAGCCTTTCGCATGGGTGACGTAGTTGGAGATGATCTCCACGAAGTCCTCGTCCGGGCTGTAGCTGGCATAGCGTGTGACATAGCCCATTTTGTTGGCAACGGCGTCGCTTTCCAGATTCAGCCAGCTCGGTCCCTGGTAGTCGGTCGAGATCAGGTTGAAGTCCGTGGAGTAGTTCTTTGTCTGATGCAGGATGTGGGCGAACTCATGATGCATCGTCTTGAAGAACCACTCATTGAGGAAATCTATGCTCGGGCTGGACGGATTCAGACCGTTGATGTTGTAGAGTGTGATCTTCAGTCCGCCCTCAGCGGTTCCAAGCACGACGGATCCCTGGTCGTTGAAGGCCTTGGAGCCGATGAGCTGGATCATCCTCGGGCAGTATGTCTTTATGAAGGTGTCGCCGAGCAGCTCGTTGTAGGAGTCGATCCACAGGTACTTCGTCAGCTTGGCCATCGCCACGGCCTTGTCATATTCAGCCGGGATCAGGTTGTAGTTGTTGTCGGACTCACGGTCGATGTACTTGTAGTTGAACTGAATATTATAGGGCTCTACGTAGTTGAGCAGCAACCAGGTGTCAAACGCCCCTCTCTCCGGCGAGTCAGTGTCGAAGATGCTCTTTTGGTCAAGCTTTTCCTTTGAGCAGGACGCAAGGACCGCCGTCATGATAAAAAATGAATATATTAACTTTCTCATCTCGTCTTTCCTTTTAGTTGTTTCTCGGATTGGCCTCAAGTCCCGCCGCGATCACCTCCTGAGGGATCTGCACGGCCCTTCTCGGGTCGTTGACGAGCAGCTCGTCGTCGGCTTTTCCGCTTCTTGCATGTGAGTACTCGATGCCGTACCTCTTGATGTCGTTCCATCTCAGGCCTTCATGCACGGTGGTTACCCTCCTGAGATGCAGCACGCATTGGATCAGATTCTCCGTGGTGTGGTCCGGGATGGAGAATCCCTGAGGGTGAAGCTCCTTCTTGATCGATCGCTGGCTGTTCTTCTTCAAGTGCAGAGGCATGTAAGGCTTGGATGAGAAGTAGTTGACAATCTGATCCTTCGTCAGGTTTATTCCTGCCATGGAGTTGAGGAGGATGTTGATGTCCGCCACGGCTCCGTCGATGTCCTGCGGAGTCTTCAGCAGTTTGGCCTCGGCCCTGCAGAGCAGCAGTTCGTCAGTCGAGAAAGCCACGTTCACGAGGTGGAGGAAGCCGATGCCGGCGGTCTTGTCGGTATATTCAAAATAGCCGAGAAGTTTCGGCAATGAATATTTCTGCTCGAATCCCCAGATGCCGTTAGCCATGTTCAGTTTGTTGTAGCCGCCCCATGGTCCGGGAAGGATCTCGTTAAGCATGATGTCGTAGGCGCTGCCGTAGCGAAGACCGATGGCGTAAGGCCCTTGGACGTATGGCCAGGAGGAATTGGCGGTGAGGAGCATCAGGTTGCAGGCCTCGTCGCCGGAAACGTAGGAGTTGCAGCGCAGCTCGAAGTCTGTCGCCAGTTCGCTGAAAGCCTTCCAGTTCCTTACGGTCGCCGAAGGATCCTGCCCCAGGGTCTTGCCGGCATATTCAATCACCTTGTCGAATTTGTGATAGTAGAGGTTGAACCTTGCCGCGAAGGCGTAGGCGGCCTTCTGGTTGAAGTGGTACTTCGGCACAGAGTAGATGTTGTCGTCGATCAGCGGCAGGGCTTCCTCGATGTCGCTGTCGATCATCTCGTAGGTGTGGGCCAGGGTTCCGCGCTCGATTCCGTCCGGCAGCACGGTTGTCTCCGGTTCGGTGGTGTAGGGGATGCCGAGGGTGCTTTCCGCTGTTGAGGCATCGTATGGCATGCAGAACAGATTGGCGAGCTGGAAATGGGCGAAGGCCCGGCAGATGAGAGCCTCGCCTCTTTGCGCGTCATAGTCCGCTCCGCCACCGAGTTCTTCGATGGCCTTGAGCGCCTGGTTGGCGGCTGCGATGGCGTTGTAGTGTGCGTCCCAGACGCTTTTCGGCGCGTCGGTGTCATCGGTGGTGATGTCTTTCCACTGGTATGCGTCCCCGCACACCTGTCCGTAGGTGTCGTACTGCGAGCCGTTGTCGGTCACATTGTCGGACGAAAGCTCAGAGATCAGTATGGTTGAGACGGTAGGGTAGGCGGAGACGAGCATCTTCGTCACCTTGTCCTTAGAGTCAAGCTCGATGCGGTCGTCCGGAACCGTGTCCAGAAATCCGTCGCAGGATGCCGCCAGCGGAATCATCGATAAGTATAGTAATGCTTTGTTCATAGTATCTTGATGAGTAAATGTTTAGATTCCAAGTCTTAATGTCAGGGTGAACTGTCTCGGGACAGGGGAGGCCACGCCTCCGGTGTTGAAGAACTCAGGATCCTGGCCGTTCAGTTTCTTGTCCGAGTAGATCAGGAACAGGTTGGTGGCCTGGATCTTGAGTGACAGATCATTGACCTTCAGCCTGGAGATCATCTTCTTCGGGAAATTGTAGGACAGCGAGAGCTCCTTCATTCTGATGAAGTCGCCTTTGGCTATTCTCTCCGTGGAGTAGTTGTAGGCGTTGTAGGCGTAGCTCAGGTACGGATCCTGCTGGTTCGCGCGTTTGTCCGCGATCACAGGCACGTTGGTGACCTTCTCGTCGCCTCCCGTCGTCCACCTGTTGATGAACTCGCGCGGCATCGCATCCAGGTCGCTGTAGACATTGTGGAACACAGGGTCGAGCCTGATGACGTTTCCGAATGAGTAGGTGATGAACGCGTTCAGAGTGAAACCTTTGTAGCGGAATATGTTGCCGAGGCTTCCGGTCATCGTCGGATCTGTCGGTCCTTCGTAGACCAGATGGTCTTTCTTGAGCTGTTCCTGGAAGTTGATGTCGCTGACGGTAAGCTGTCCTTTCTCGTTTATGAATGTCGGGTAACCGTTTTCGTCAAGTCCCTGGAAATCCATCGAGAAGAGCGCTCTTACCGGATAGCCTTCCATGGCGAAACCGTTGCCGCTGATCATGTCCATCACGGATGCGTTTGACTGGAGGTCGGTGACCTCGTTCTTCGTGTGCGAGAAGATGAAGTCCGTGTTCCAGCTGAAATCCTTTGTCTTGATGTTGCGTGTGGAGACCGTGAACTCCACGCCGCTTGACTTCATGCTGGCGACATTGGCGAACTTCGCCAGTTGTCCGCCCGTTCCCTTCGTGTAGATCAGTCCGATAAGGTCAAAGTTGTTCCTCGTGTACCAGTCGGCCTCGATGTTGATCCTGTTGTCGATGAACCCGATCTCGGCCCCGATGTTGAGCTCATGCTTCTTCTCGTAGGTCAGCTCGCTGTTCTCGACGCTGGACAGGATGAGTCCGGACTCCTTCACTGATGTGAAAGGCCGCCAAGTGTTGTAGCTGTTGATGATGGCTTTGGAGTTGCTGACGCTCGCAGGACCCCTGTCAGCAGTCAGTGAATAAGATGCCTTCAGCGTCATGTTGGAGACCACGTCCCTGAAGGACTGCCAGAACTCCTCCTCGTGGGCGTTCCATGCGGCGGAGACGTTCCAGGTCGGCAGCCATCTGGCCTTGCGGCTCTTGCCGAGCTTGTTGGACCCTTCGTAGCGGACTGTTCCGTTCAAGGTGTATCTTCCTTTATAGGAATATGTTCCCGTCCCGAAGAAGGAGACTTCACGCTGCCTTGTCCTGTCAACGGAATAGTAGCCGGCGTTCTCCTCGTTGCCCTGTTTGAAGTAGAGATAGTCATAGGATGGCAGCATGCCCATCTCGTACTGCATGCCGACACCGTTGAACCAGGTCTTCTCCCTGTTCACGGCGTTGGTCTCCATACCTCCGAACAGATTGACGATGTGATCCTCGCCGAACACGTTGTTGTAGCTTGCCGTAGCTCTGAAGTCGTAGCTTTCCATCGAATATTTCGTCTCACGGTAGAAGCCTCCCACCGGCAGCACGGAAACCGGCAGGGAGTTCGCCTTGTCCGGATCGGTGTAGAGCCAAGGATTCGCGCTGCGCATCGTGGCGTCATCCATAGCCCGGAATGCCCAGGCCTGGTTCGAATAGTCCGTGATAGTGTGGCTCTGTACCGTTGAGGATGCCTTGTAGGCTCCCAGCACCGACAGCTCCAATGGCTTGACCGGATGCCATTTCAGCTCTCCCTGGAACTTGAGGTCGGTGACCTTCAGGTCAATGTAGTTGTTGTCAAGCTCGTGCAGGATGTTGAATGGCGCGTAGTTGCGGACATAATATTCATTAGGATCCAGTGTTCTGGATGTGTTGAGGGCGTAGGAGTAAGGGTTGATGTCGAAATCCCTCCTCACCTCTCCGCTGAGCGGATCCACCGATGAGCTCAATGTTCCCGGCGCTCTCTGCTTTCTGTAGGAGGCGTTGCCGATGAGGTTCATGGACAAGGTCTCCGAGATGTGGTAGAGTGCGTTCAGGTTGGCGGTGTAGCGCTTGACCGAACTCTGTCTTGTCCATCCCGGGTCGTTCATCACGCTCAAGGATGTGTAGTATGACGCCTTGTCGGTTCCGCTTGACATGCTGACCGCATGGTTGCGGGAGATGTTGTTGTTGAACAGTATGTCGAACCAGTCGGTGTTGCGGTACTCGGCCTCGCGGAGGAAGGCGTTCCGCTCCTCCTCGGTGTTCATCAGCCCGAACGAGCCGCTGGTGGCGTCATACTGGTTGATCAGATGGTACATCTTGCCGTACACACCGCTGTTGGACGCGCGGTAGACATCGGCCAGGTTGAGGTAGCCGGCCTGCTCCATCTCTTTGTAGACACCCATCTGCTCCTGGGAGTTGAGGATGTTGAACCTGTTGTAACTTGGTTTCAGACGTATGCTGTACTCTCCCGTGTAGGCTATCTTGTTGCTTCCCGCATGTCCTTTCTTCGTGGTCACGACGATCACTCCGGCCATGGCTCTGGCTCCGTAGATTGATGTCGCTGATCCGTCCTTGAGGATCTGGAAACTTTCGATGTCGTCGGCGTTAAGACCTGCGATGGCGGAACTGATCAATGTCACCGCGTCTCCGCTGGAGAGGTTGTCGGCGTCCACTTCGGCCACATCTTCCATGATCACGCCGTCCACAACCCACAGAGGCTTGGAGCTGCCATAGATGGAGGTCGCTCCGCGGACCCTGATTTTTGGAGATGTACCGAATGTTCCGGACACGTTCTGTACGGACACGCCGGCGGCTCTTCCCTCAAGGGCCCGGCTGATCTCAGCCACACCGTCCAGTTTGACATCCTCGGCGCTCAGCTTGCTGGTGGCTCCTGTGAACAGGCGCTTGTCCATCTTCTGCATACCTGTCACGACCACGCCTTCGAGAACCTCGGTGTCAGCCTCAAGGGAGATCCTCATCTCCCCGTCAGTGATGCCCACATCCTTGGGCTTCATGCCAAGGCAGCTGATTTCCAGAGTTTTCGCTGACAGCCTGACTTTCAAGGTGAATTTACCGTCGATGTCTGTCATCGTAGCGTTCTTGGTCCCTTTCTCCATGACAGCCGCCCCGATGACGGGCAGATTGTCTTCGGAAGAAATGACCACGCCTTTTACCGTTCGGGTGTCTTGTGCGAACAAACACCCAAAGCCTGCCGCGATGCAGGCGATCATCAAGCATAAGAAGTGCTTCATGTAAAAATTTGTTAAGTTCGTAATTCGGATGCGTCCTATCCTGTCTCTGGACAGGCTCATCCATTTGTTAATGATCGTGTGCCGTTCCTCTGTCGCGTCAAGGACATCAATTATTGGGGGAATATGTCCTCAGGTACCTTCAAGGCGGCATTTTATTCAAACCGCAATGAAGTTAGCCAATAAACTTCTTTAAACAAAGGATAATTTTGATTATAACGTTTTTATGAATAATTATCAACTAAATATTCACAAAAACTTAGGAGACAAGGTCGAGGTTGACCTCGCCAAAAAGCAAGGAGAGGCTGACCCAAAAGGTCAGTTTCTTTTTTTTATAAGGATAGGATCTGAATGTGATGATAGGTATTGCAGAGGACACCATTCGCATTATTCGCTCCAGATCATCCAAACGTTTCCTGCGTGCTGTTCGATGAGCACTTGTCGCTGTCGGGCGCCCTCCCGATACCCGTATCAGCTGGTAGACACGCATACTCAACCCCTGTCATCCTCCCGCTATAGCCGCGTCAAAAATATAGCCATTCCTTTGATAATCAAAAGAATAGCTATTGTTTTTGTATGAAAGATTTTGTATATTTGAAGTGCAAAAAACAAAAAAAACAAATATCACTCATACGATGACAAAGATACAATATAAAGATTACAATC
>ENA-OOUZ01000155-OOUZ01000155.1-human-gut-metagenome-genome-assembly--contig:-NODE-155-length-40196-cov-2.702798_pt1 | contig 40196 bp, 36 predicted proteins | sample MGYA00241546_ERZ501274 | MGnify/ENA primary metagenome ERZ501274 (study PRJEB25962, sample SAMEA2042363) | human gut metagenome | biome: human gut; feature: human-associated habitat; material: faeces...
TTCTTTGTACACTTTTTGACAGGCGACTGTCTACTTAGAGATTAGCAGTGCACTACCGCGGACAGCAAAGCGCAAAGAAAGTCAATTTCTATTCCGCTGTCATGTACACCCTCCGCGACCAAGCCCGCGAATTCATCGGAAAGAAGGCTTTTGGCATCACCAAAGGCATGACCGAAGACCAAGTCTTGGCCAAGCTCCATGAAGGCGAAGCCGTCTGGGGACATATGTCCAGCACTTCTAGCGCCGGCACTGTCTATCCGACCTATTACCTCTATCAACACGGCTATACCCTCGGATTCAAGACCCGCGAAGAATATAACAAGCTCTCTGCTGATGATAAGAAGAAAGCCGTCATCGGCATCAACCAAGCACAATATCCGGATGGCGTCGATATGCTTATGACCGGCACGATCGATGTCTCCTGCGGATTCATGGATACCCGTTATGGCTCTGCTTTCGTTCAAAAAGACGGCAAATACGAAGGTAACGAGAACCTCTTCGCCAACACCTACACCGTCGGCATCACCGATCCGATCATGAACGATACGATCTCCGTCCGCGCGGCTCTTTCCGACGCCAAGCGAGAAGCCATCTGGACCGCCTTCTCCGGCGCGACCACCGATGGCGATATCAAGACCGAAGATACCGGAGCTTGGTTGCTCTATCAAATCTATTCCCACACCGGCTACGCCAAAACTACCGACGCTGCTTACAAGGCCGCCAAAGACATGTATGTCTGGCAGCAAAAGCAAAACGGTAAAGACATCACGATCAACGAAAACCCGAAATACCCGGCGAAAGAGACCACGGATGCCAACAAGGAAATCAAGATCAAACTCGTTCCTTCTAACGATGCCCAAACCCTTGAAAGCCGTGCCAAGAAACTCGAGCCGATCCTCAACCGCTTGGTGAACAACGAATTCTCCTTCAAGATTGATGTTGGCACCAAAGAAGGCGGATACGAAGCCGTCACCAGTGCTCTTGCCGCCGACCAAATCGATGCGGCCTTCCTCCCCGCGGGCAGCTATGCTCAAGCCTGCGCTCTTAACGAAGGCAAAGTCCAGGTCTTTATGGCCGCGACCCGTGCTGGATACAAAGTTCAAGCCGAAGACTTCGCCGGTAAAACGGAAACCAGCATGTTCGACGATGAACACAAAGAACTCCAACGCAAAGCGATGAACGGCGAGGTTAAACTCGACGGCACCGCCTGCTAATTTCGATTCGATAATAGAAAGGCTTTTGCCCCCTTGGTTCCGCCCAAGGGGGCTTAGGCACAATTAAAGGGTGGTGTACCTATGGTTGAATTCAAACACGTCGATAAAGTCTATCCGAACGGATATAAAGCCCTCTCTGATGTCAATTTGACAATTCACGACGGGGAGTTCGTCTCAATCATTGGGTTATCGGGCGCGGGAAAAAGCACATTGATCCGCTGCGTGAACCGCATGCACGATATCCAAGGGGGAGAATTGCTCGTAGATGGGGTGGATATCTCGAAACTACGGGGCAAGGCCTTGCGGATGGAACGAAGGGGCATTGGAATGATTTTCCAGTCCTTCAATCTGGTAAAGCGTTCTACCGTTTTCAAGAATGTTTTAGCAGGGCGTGTTGGCTACCATAATTGGTTTGCCACTTTCCTTGGCTTATATAGCAAAGAAGAAAAGATGCTGGCCTTACGTTCCTTGGATAAACTAGGGATTCTGGATAAGGCCTATGTCCGTGCCGACCAGCTTTCTGGCGGCCAGCAACAACGCGTTGCCTTGGCTCGCGCCTTAACCCAGGAGCCCCGTTTAATCCTCGCGGATGAACCGGTCGCCTCCTTGGACCCCGTGACCACCTTGTCGGTAATGGAAGACTTCACCCGCATCAACCAAATGGGCATCACGATTCTAGCGAACATGCACCACGTGGACATCGCCAAAAAATATTCCACCCGCATCATCGGGGTTAAAGGAGGACAAATTGTTTTTGACGGCAAGCCCGAAGAGGTCAACGACGAAGTCATCAAGACCATCTATGGACGCGCTTTGAATTCCAACGAAACCTTAAGCGGTTCCCTTGAGAAATGAGGGGATTATGAAGCCGAAAACCCAAGAAGAAATCCTGGAGCAGGCCAAGAAGGTCCAGCGAAAGGAAGAAAAGAAAAAAGCCCGAAAAGAAAAATGGGATTCCCTTTTCTATTACAACAAAACCTTGGATATCTCTCCCGCCCAAGACGGGTCGATGGTGAGAACGATTCGCAAAAAACGTCCGATCTTCCCCATTGCCGGAGCTTCGATTGCCTTGATCCTTTTCATCGCCTGCTTCTTCACGGTGAATTACGATTCCAAAACCGTTTTGCATTGGGACGAAATCGGAGGGCTATTCTCTTCTTTATTCACCCCGAACAAGAATTCACTTGTCGATTCCGCGGGATATTGGAATTACCTTTGGAACAAAGCCGTTCCCACGATTTGGTCCACAACGGAGATGTGCTTTATCGGGACGTTGATCGGGTCGATCATCTCGATTCCGGTTTTCTACCTTTGTGCTCGTAACATCACCCATAAACCCGCGGTCTATCAACCCTTCCGCATCTTCAACGCCTTGTTGCGCACGATTCCTCAGATGGTCATGGCCATCTTCCTCCGCTTCTTCTTCGGACCCAACATCGTGACGGGTATCGCTTCGATCGCCGTCTTCACCTTGGGCATCATGTATCAGCTCATGTATGAATTCATCGAGACCTTGGAGATGTCGCCTTTTGAAGCGATTCGTTCCAATGGCGGCGGACTCCTTCAGTGCATCCACCTAGGATTGCACCCTGAAATCCTCCCGATGTTTTTTGCAAACTTCCTTTATACCTTCGAAATCAATATCCGTGCTTCCGTGATTTTAGGTTACGTCGGAGCAGGCGGATATGGGTATTTGCTCCAGCAGGAATTCGGCGAATCCCATTATGACTGCATTGGGGCTTTGCTTATCCCCTTGTTCATCGAAGTCATCTTGCTTCAAGTTGTTTCCAATATCTTGTCGAGGAAATCCAGATGAACGATATCTTTAAATCTATATCCGGTTATACGGGACTCATCTTCTTAGTCCTAGCCATCGTCATGATGATTATTGACGAGGTGTCTTTAAAAAAGCCTAAGCATTATGAATCCACGGACGAGGCTTACGCAAGACGCCCACAGAACTGGATTCTCTTGATCCTATTCGGTTTTGCTTTGCTCTGCGCTCTTACTTATGTCCATTTTGATTTGGACATGAATTATTATCTCTCTAACATCGGGGGCAATTTTGGCGAGGGATTCAAAAGCATTGGGATGCTGTTTGATTTAAGCCATCCCACCTTCTGGCAAATCTTCTTTGGATTTGGGGAATACGAATTCACCGAATCGGTCATCTACATGATCATCAAGACGTTTGGCATCGCCTATATCGGAACCTTCATCGCTTCGTTAATCGCGATTCCCTTTGGGTTACTCGCTTCCCATAAGCTCTTCGGCAAATGGGCGTGGATCAGCGAAATTATCCTCATCGTCATCCGCACCTTCCCCGAACTCGTATTCGCGATTTTATTAATTCGTTTCTCCGGCTATTCCTTCCTTTCTGGCGTTTTGGTCATCGGCATCCATTCCATTGGGATGATCGGCAAACTCTACGCCGATCAAATCGATGGGATTGAGATGGGACCCTTGGAGGGCATTTATAGTGGCGGTGCCTCCAAATGGCAGGCCATCCACCTTGCCGTCATGCCCCAGGCTTTGCCGGGTCTATTATCGGTTGCCTTATATCGCTTTGACATCAATATCCGTACCGCGACCATTTTAGGCGTTGTCCTTGGCCTAGAAGGTGGAATTGGTTATTACCTCTCCATCCAAAGCACCCATTACCACGCTTTAGGAGCCTGTATCTTCGGCATCGTGATTTTGGTTGTTGGCATCAACTTGCTCTCCTCCTACCTCCGTAAGAAACTCGTTTAAGCCCTATGCATACGTTAATTTTAATGGCGGGGATCCCGGGGTCAGGGAAATCCACTTGGTGCAAAAAATACCAAAAGGAACACCCGAACGTTTTCATCGTCGACACCGATGAAACGAGAAAGAAAATCACGGGGTCCTATTTGGTGTTCCCGTCGAAAATGGAAATCATCTTCGACGAGATGATTCGCGAAACCAACGAAATCTTCAAGGCCTACGAAGGCCAAGAATGCACGGTCATCGAAGATTCCATCTTCCTCGATGATTATCGTCGGGAATATTACATGGAGCGGATTCAGGGTTATGACAAAGCCATTCTGTTCATGGTGAAGATGCACGATTATTCGATCTGCTATAAGCAAAACAAAATGCGACCCAAGGAGAAATGGGTCCCCGAGGACGTGATGGATCATATGAGGGAAATCTATGTGGATCCTTCCCCGAAAGTCCGTGCTTATTTTGACGAAGTCCGCGTGGAGTGGTGGAATTAACTGGAAACAAATAACGTCATAATGACAGCTTTTGCTTAGGACTATTGACGATAAGAAAAAACGCCATAAAATAGAAAGGCGCAAGGAAACTTGCAAAATCTCGGTATCCGTCGCCGTATAAATCGGAGCTTTAAAATCTCGGCATCCACCGCCGTACAATGTGGAGCCTTAAAATCTCGGTATCCGTTGCCGTACAAAGCGGAGCTTTAAAATCAAGCGGGGACGTCCTCTAAAAAGGGTGATGATCCCCACTTTTCTTTTTCAATAAAACCGCAAGCAAAAATTTTTCGCCAAGGGGTATTGACGATAGGGAGAAATGCCCTAAAATAGAAGTCGCAAGGAAACTTGCAAAATCTTGGACGGCCGCTGCCACATAGTGCGGAGCTTTAAAATCAAGCGGGGAAATATCATCATCTTAAGAGAATTGCATATCCCCGCTTTTCTTTTTGCCTGAAAGGAGCCATCCAAAGTATGAGCATTCATCTTTTTTCCGTGTCCGACGAATACATTTCGCGACTTTTCGCCGTCGATCACAGGGTTTTGTCCAATCACGAAAATGACCGAAAACACAACCGTCCCTATGTTGGTTTTCTCGTCTTTATCAAACCCTTTCACTACTTCCTCCCTCTCTCCTCAAAGGACCCTAGAGATTATGGGGAGGATGGCAAACTGAAGCCATCCACCCAAACAATCCTTCGAATGGTTCACCAAAATGGAACATTTTTAGGAAAAGTTTTGCTTAACAACATGATTCCAGTCCCACCAAGTCAAATCCAAGAGATTTCTTTGAGCAAATACACCAACCTCTCAGACCCAGAAGACAACAATTACGGGCAGCTTCTGTCAAATGAGGCTCGATGGATTGATGAGCACAAAGACTCCATCGTAAAAAAGGCAAATTGGGTTTATCGATACAAAATCAATGAAAAGAATCAAGCGTATTGGTCTGGCAGAAAAATACCTGGATTTTTAAAGGCAACCGTTGATTTTAAAAAGGTGGAAAAATTTATGGTTCAGAACTATGGCGATGAGACGCTTATAGAAGAAAATGAACTGCAATCCTTTGTCCTGAAATAGTAAAAAGGACCCCGCCCATGCGAGGTCCCCTGCCGAGAATCGGTCTTATTTGCTGCTGGAGTTATTGTTGATGTAGTTGAAGACGAGCGAATACGAGACGTTGCCGTTTTCGTCAACGACTTTGTGGAACGCGGCTTTGGCTTCTTTGCCACTTTCGGTCTCAAGAGAGACGCAATAGAGGGTTTCGCCAGATTCTTTATCGACGCGCTTTTCCATCTCGAATTCGAGTCCGCCGATTTCATATTCGATCTTGTGGGATTCGCCTTCGGATTCGATGCCGATCTTGAAGGCATTCACGGTCACGCCGTTAGAAACAACGCGATACGCGAATTCCATTTCGGCTTCACCTTCTTCGATTTCGTGTTCTTGGGTAACGGCGATATAGGAATTTTCACCAGTCCAAAGGGTGAAATCGACGTTGGATTCGCTATCTTTACCTTCGGTTTCGGCTTTGATCGTGCTGCTAAATTTCCAAGTGGTGTTTTCATCGATCGTTGCAACACCTTCAAAATTGGTGGTGACTTCCGTTTCATCCTCTTCGGTTTCCGTTTTCGAACCGGTCATGTTGTAAAGAAGGGTGTAGGTCTTTTCTTTGCCAGAAGTATCCGTGTAGGAAATGGTTTCTTGGTAGTGGTAGGTCACTCCATTGGATTCGAATTCGCCTTCGACCTTTTCAGAATTGACTTGGAATCCATTCTCTAAGAAGAGATCGAGGGTCGGAAGGATTCCTTCCATCGAGAGGTTGAAGTTGAAGTCAACCGAGGGAAGGGCGGCGGCGCGAAGTCCCGCGGACGGGGCAAGAACAGCGGCCTGTTGGATGGCAGAGGCGGCTTGGAGGGCCATGGTGTCCTCTGGGGTTTGAGCGGCAGGGGTTGCTCCTCCATTGCATCCTGCAAGCATGACCCCCGCAGCAGCGGCGGTCATCATCGTCATGAGCACAATTTTCTTTTTCATTTTAGGTTTCTCCTTTTGGTGCTTTCACCTATAAATACGAGCGGGGAGAACCTTTTATTGGAATTTTTGGAAAATTTTTAGAAATTTATTTTTTGGGAATCGTAAACGTAATTTCTTATGGCGCCCTCTACATAGACATGAACTTCTTTAAAGGTGATTTCTACAGGAGGAATCTTCACTTCCACGTCGAAGGTATAGACGTTGTGGGAATAGGTAATATTTTCGAAAGAGAATTCGCTGCTACCCACTTGGATTTCAAAGGAAGTCTCCGCACCTTCTTCATCGCATTCAAATTCATAGGTGAACGATATGGTCGGATCTTCCCGGGTCAGCGCGTCTAATCCTTTATAACGTTTTAAACAGAAGGAATTCTCGCTTTCCGCTTCTTCGGTCTCGTTAGCCTTTTCTACCACGAAGACATCCCAAAGGGAGGAAGTATTCACAAATTCCATCGAAATCTCTTCTTCAGTTTCGTTTCCTTTTTGTTCTACTTCTTTCTTAATCGTCGTCTTATAAGAGGAATCCCCCTGGACGAATACACCGGAGAAGGTGGAGGACGTTGGATTCTCCATAGAACTTAAATCCCCGTAATAGAACGAGAAGACTTCTTTATTTAAATAAGAATAATGACTGACGTAATCATAGGACTCGTCTTTTATGGTATACGGCTTGTCTAACTTCTCGCTGGAAATGACCAGATCATTCGGGGTGAATTCATAGCAAGAGGTGAAGAAATCAAAATACTCATCCAATTTGGATGCAGCCTTCTTCAATGGTTCTAAATAGTCTTCCGTCTCCGACAATAGGTTTAATTTCTTGGCCTTGGGCGCAAGGGAAGAGGATTGGCCGCCGTTAAAGGAAGCAAAAGAAACGAGTTCACGAAGAACCGTAGGCGAATTGTCCGGCGCATAGGGGACCTGGGAAGAGGGAGAAGAGGGGCGAAGGAAGATGCCCAAGCAAATGCCGGCGGCCGTTAAAGCTCCAACAAGAGGAATGCCAACGAACCAGCCCGTTTTCTTCTTTTTAGGCAGGAAGGAGGGATGGGGTTTGCTTGCCTGCTGACGTTTTTGATAAGCAGCAAGAATCGAATCCGCGGTCGTTTTGATTTGATAATTCTCATTTTCTTGAACCGCGTCTACGATTTTCTTATCGTCTTCAAACCGTTTCATAGGGAATCTCCTTTCTGATTTTCTTAAGCGAATTGGAATAGGACCAGAGGATGGTGCTGAGGGGTCGCTTCTTCCACTCAGCGATTTCTTGGAACGACATCTCGTTCATCACGTGGAGCACGAAGATTTCGAATTCTTTGTCCTTCAGGATGCCCCGGATTCTCTCTAGCAGTCGTTCCGCGTCGAGGTTGCTGCTTCGGTCTTCTTCCTGCCCTTGGGTATCCCAATCTTCATCCGTTAGGTAATCGTGTTTCTTCTTTTTCAGGGAATCGAGAGCGAGGTTGCGGCTGATGACCATCAGGTAGCCCATAATGGAGGCGCCTGGTTTGATTTCATCCACCGTTTCGAGGAAGCGGACGAATGTCGCTTGGAGGATGTCTTCGGAATCCTCCCGCGATTTCGTCAAGGCGTAGATGTTATAGAAGATGGGCCGTTTGGCTTCTTCATAGAATTCGGTGAACGAGGAAAAATCCTTCTTTTGGAAGGCAGGGAGGTACGATTGCAATTTCTTCTCCTGCTCGTTCATCATAAGTGAATACGATTCTAAACGTGTTTTTATTGGAATAATAAGAAAATTCGTTAAAAGAATCGGTTTTTAGATTCGAAAATATTTCGCGTACCGGCCCGATTGAACTAAGCGAATTTTCTTCTGGGCCAATAATTCCTTCAGGGCTTTTTCAATGCTGTTCCTGGTGTAGCGAAATAAAATTTCTTCCAAATCGGCTTTAGAAATAGGCAAATCCGAATCCGTCACCGCCTTAAGCACTTTTTCCGGACAAGTTCCTTCCATCCCGTTGATGGAGGTCATGTAAGTCAATTTCCGATACCCTTCTAAAATTCGTCCCAAAAGGTAAACCACGAAAGGCGTGGAATCGTTTTTCCCTTCGTTCCAATTTAAGCCTCCTTGATACAGTGAGTCATAGTAGCCATCTAAATGACGGAGGATTAAATAGGATAATGGGTAATACAAGTCGAGCTCATATCCGTACTTTAAAAGCAAAAAAGTCGTTAAAAGCCTGGATACGCGACCATTTCCATCCGAAAAGGGATGAATGCAAACGAAATGCAGAATGAAATTGGCAATCGCCACCAATCGATCCGTGACGGGGTTCGACATTTGAAGATCGAACTGATATAGCAAATTTCCCATCAAACCACGCACTTCTTCTGGACTGGGCGGAGCAAATACCACGCGGGAATTCCCCTTATCGTCTTGAGAAACAATATAATTTTGTTGTTTTTTGTAAACCCCGCCGAAAGCCGGATTCCAATCTTCATAGAGAACGCGATGAAGCCTGCAAATAAAATCCTCGTCCAGACGTTGGAAAGCATAGGTTTTGAAGACAAGTTCCAAAGCTTTGTTGTACCCAAAAAGCATATAGTCTTCATAACTAACAGGGCTTTGATGATCCTCAAGTAATTCTTTTTCACGATTTGGGCTCACCTGAATGGATTCAATCGCGTTCGAAGAGGTTGTGCTCTTTCTTTTAGATTGTTCGTGTAAACGATTCAGACGTTTTAGCCGAGGCATAGTCGCGTTAGAACCACGATACCCCTCAATCGAACGCACCAAAATTTGAACTTCTGGCTTTGCTGCAATAGGCAGGCATTCCGCTTCCAAATCAAAAAATCTCATGCCCTTATTCTAATGGCCAATCCTTAAAATACAATTCCAATTAGGTATTTTTTGCCAATTTATACCTAATTAAAATTCTAAACCGTTCTTATCAAGCAGAAATTCCTCGATTACCGTCGAGATAATTTGTTCTTCCGTGGCCCAGGGTTTTAGTTGTCGTAGACGGCACCATGGGCAACAAACCCCGTTCCTCGAAAGGCTAGTGTTTCAAGCAGCCAACAGGGATAACAAGAACCCCGTCGTCACGCCGATACCCATATTCCGTGGCCGTAATAACCATTTTTAGGGTTGGCTTTAAAAGGGGGCATTGCTTTTCTTTTTCATTATAAGTTTCGATCAGTCTTTCTATTTCGCAAAGATGCTCGGCGCCTTTGTCAATTTCATTCCCGCCTAATTTAAATTCAATTAACGCGTAACGCCCATCCTCTAAATGCAAAACGCCGTCTGCTTCTAAACCATATCGATCATGGTAATAAGACATCACGCCATTTTGCGGTTGAGAATAGATTTTTAAATCGCGAATGCATAGCGACTCGAATAAAAATCCCAAAGTCTTGAAATCACGATAGAAATATTCTGGCGACAACCCCAAAGCGGCAACCGCAATGGATGGGTCGACAAGATTTCGTTTCTTTCCACTTCTTAAATTGGACTTGCTACGAATTGCAGGACACCACGCGTCGATATCCTCAACAATGTAAAGATCCGACAAGGCACGAATATAGTCGGAAATAGTGGCATCGGAAACGCTGAAGTTTCTTTTGACGTCCGCGTAGATTGTTTTTAATTCCGCTAAAGTACAAATGTTTCGGGAATAAGACTGGAGGATTGCTTTTGCTAGCATCGGATTCCTGTTGGTTTTATCTACCCGGGAAACATCCACTGAATACGTTTGTTTAAATAGTTCTTTGGCGATCATCTGTTGCAAATGAACATCGCCAAATTGTATAGCCCTAGGCCACCCACCTACGCAAATGGCATTAATAACATCTTCGATTTTCATGTTGGATTTGCATCCAGAAAAAGAGGTGGGATTGGCAAACAGTTCTCGGAGGCTGACCTCTCCATTCGAGCGCCCTAGCTCATATAGGCTCATAGGATTCATTCGTATGGTCGCAATACGTAGGGTACCGGTGTGTGGCGTATCAACTTTTGCCGAACTCGAACCCGTCAAGTAATAGGACCCAACATCCTCGGGGTGGTCATCACAATCCTTTCGAATCGTGCCCCAAATTTTTGGGGCATCCTGCCATTCATCAAAAAGTATAGGCTTAGGATCCTTTAAAAATTGAATAGGGGAAGTGGAGGCAATCATTAAGAGGTTTTCTCTTTCTTCTTCATTTTGAAACTCAATGATGGTTTTTGCCCTTTGTTTGGCAGTCGTGGTTTTTCCACAGCCTTTTGGACCGACGATATTTACGGCATTAAAAACGGACGTCACATCATTTAATACCTGATCAATAATACGCTCTTTATACATAAAATCCCCTTTGCATGAATTATATCGAATTCATCGAATATTTAAAACCTTATTTTTAGTTTTCGTTGCTTTTCATTTTGAATTTTCGTTGTATTTTGTTTTGAATTTTCGTTGCGTTTCGTTTCGAGTTTTCGTTGTATTTTGTTTTGAGTTTTCGTTGAGGGGGTCCCACAACACTTTATCAGCGGTTTTTAAAATTTTGGACCAGCAAACGTTCTCTAATGATAAAATAACGGCGGTATTTAAGCGAAGCTTATCAAGACAAATAAGGACCATATCAAAGGAGCGTTTTCCATGAAGATAAAAGCAGTATTCAGTGACTTTTCCCATCGTTTTGCAGAAAAAGAAATTCATGTGGATTCCAAGGAACCCGTCAATACCTTAATCGACGAGAAGAACCCCCAGCAAACCATCAAGGGTTTTGGAGGCGCCATCACCGCTTCTAGCGCAGCCGTCTATGAATCCCTGAGCAACGAGAACAAGCAAAAGGTCATCGATCTTCTTTACGGAGAAGACGGGCTTCATTACAACCTAGGAAGGCTCACCATCGGAAGTTGTGACTTTTCCCCCGTCCTTTATGATTACAGTTCCAAGGATGATTTAAGCGACTTTGATCTTGCTTATGATAAGCAGCATATCCTCCCCTTCCTTCGCGACGCCTTTTCCAAAAAGAAATTGAATCTCCTTGCCAGTTGCTGGTCTCCTTTAGCCAAATGGAAGACCAATAACGATAAATGTCACGGGGGAAAATTAAAGTCCGATTGTTACGAAAAACATGCGGACTATATCGCTCATTATTGCCAGGAAATGGAAAAACTAGGCTATCCCATCTCCGCCTTAACGATTCAAAATGAGCCCGAAGCAACCCAGACGTGGGAATCTTGTCGTTTTGACGAAAAGAGGAGGGACGTATGGTGCTTTTGCTACACGAACTGCTTCCTTCTACCCACCTCTATGTATGGGACCATAACCGGGACGTTATGTTTCGGCGAATCCAAAACCTATTCAAAGACCCTGCAGTGGAGCAAGCCACTTATGGGGTTGCTTATCACTGGTATGATGGGGATAAAAACAAGGAAATCGCTAGATGTCGGGAGAAATATCCGTCCAAAGAATATCTATTCACGGAAGGGGGGATGCGGACGAAAAGTTGGACTGAATTGAAAGCGCAGGCTATCATGGAGGCAAGGCAACTATGTACGACATCAAGACGATTGAGAAAACGCTCGACCTGCTCGACAGGTACGAAGGGCAGTTCGCGAAAACCGCGAGGGAAACCGGGATAAAGGTCGGGACCATTCGCAGCTGGTTTAACAAAAGGCGCAACGGCGTACCCCTGCTTGCGAAGCGAAGGAAAAAGCGTAGCAAATGGTCGGAAGGGCAGAGGAAAGCCGCTCTGGACTATTACTTCGAGCACGGTGAAAACGCCGGGAGGGCCTGCAAAAAGCTCGGATACCCATCGCGTTCAATGATGAGGATTTGGGTCCGCGAAGACCCGCGATTCAAGAAGAGGAAAGCCACAAAAGGAAGTCCCAGAAAAGCCATAGACGAGGAAACGAAGAAAAAGGCGGTCGCCGATTTGGCGGCAAGGAGGGGGTCCGCCCATGAGGTTGCCCTCCGCTACGGCGTGAGCAGGGAAACCCTATACGCCTGGAGAAACGAATTCGCGGACGCGGAAGGGATGGAGATCCGGAAGATCCCCGAGCGCCAAGGCGAGCCGCGCGAGGATCTCAGAAGGCAAATCAAGGACCTCGAGGCAGAGCGGAATAGGCTTCGGATGGAGAACTCGATGCTCCGGAAGGCGAACGAGCTGCTAAAAAAAGAAATGGGCGCTGACTACTCGCTCCTGAGCAACCGGGAGAAGGCCCTGGTGGTCGGCGCCCTGGAGGGGGAATTCCCCATAGCGAGGATGCTGAGGGCGATCGGGCTGAAGAAATCGACTTATTTCTACGAAAAAAAGGCCGCCAAAACCGACAAATACGCGCCCCTGAGGCCGTTGATGAAGGAGATTTTCGCGGACAATTACCGCTGCTACGGCTACAGGAGGATGAAGCCGCTCGTCGAGGCCCGCATCGGAAAGCCCCTTTCCGAGAAGGTCGTCATGAGGATCATGCGCGAGGAGCGGCTCGCCGTTTATAGGCCCAAGCCAAAGAAATACTCATCGTACATGGGGGAGATCTCCCCGTCGGCGGAAAACGTGATCAAGCGTGATTTCAAGGCGGAGAAGCCGTTTCAGAAAGCGCTGACCGACATCACCGAATTCTCGCTTAGGGACGGGAAGGTCTACCTTTCCCCGATGATAGATTGCTTCACGGGATGCCCGATCAACTGGACGATCGGAAAGTCTCCGAATTCGCTGCTGACGACGGACATGCTCGACAAGACGCACGAGCTTGCCGGCGATTCCGGAATGGTCATCCACAGCGATCGGGGCTTTCATTACCGCATACCGGCCTGGACGGACAGAATGGAGAAATACGGCTACGTGAGGTCGATGAGCAAAAAAGGGTGCTCCCCGGATAATTCAGCGTGCGAGGGCTTCTTCGGGACGATGAAGAATGAATTCTACTACCCAAATGACTGGGCGTCGGTGAGCACCGACGAGTTCATCCCGCAATTGGAGAAATACCTGGTTTGGTTCCGCGACAAGCGAATCAAGACAAGACTCGGGAGCAAAAGCTCAAAGGAATATTTGCTAGAATACGAAAAGACGGTCCAATAAAATGTCCGCACTCCCCTTTCGGCAAAATCTTATCTACCTTTTTCACTTTGTAAAAATACAATTCCGAGCTCATTTTGACACCTGCTTTCTTTTTTCGACTTTGCGATAAGCAATCTCGCTTTGGTGTATCTTAACTGATTTTGTGCTAATCATACGAGCACCTCCAAATATTGTCTCATCACCTTATCGCATTTCATTAGCTTCGCGTATTGGAGCAGCTCTTCATAGACTATATTCGATCTCTGTTATTCATTTTTTCTATGCATCCTTAGTTCTGTAATAGCCTCAAAAACCCACATCAATATGCGCCTTTGCATTCGTATTGCAAATCGATACTTCTAAATCAGATTTTGCAAAAAGGTGTAAATTGCTATATCGAACATCCTGCAAAAAAGTGTAAATTGCAGGAAAGACGCTTTTGAACAGGCGTTATTTTCTTAAGGTTAATTCCACAACGGTTTCAACGTGCATTGAGGCACAGAATGTATGCGCCTTTCAACGTTGAGACGCGAATTAGTATATGTGTTTTCGCAAGGTTGAAACGAATTAAATTACATCTCAGTCACAAACACTAATTACGATAATACATCGCATCTTTATATGTACCGATTTTAATTATTTTTCCTTCTTTAAGTAATTTGGCTAAAACCATCTCAATTAATTGTTCACTTACATCCGGGAGTTGATCTTGTATTCCTTTTTTGGAAATAGGTACAAAAGCATTTAGCAAAAGCACTTCTATTCTTTCTGTCTTTGATAATTTCTTATCGATTTGAGAAAAGATATTCTCATCTAATTTGGTATAGCATTCATAGAGGATTTGAATCATGTACAGCATAAATGGTTCATAATTGTTTTTGTTATCTTGCCAATTTATAGATGATTCTAGAAGGGTACGGTAATATTCTCCTTTGTTTTCATTAATCATATTTTCAATGGAAATAAATCTTCCGATATCAAATCCACGTTTATAAAGTAGCAATAACGTTAACAATCTAGACATTCTTCCGTTTCCATCATCAAATGGGTGAACACAAAGAAAATCTAAGATAAAACACGAAATCAACAATAATGGATTGATGTTTGGATTGTGGCTTGCTTCATTAAAAGCAATTAGCATTTGATCAATTGATTCTGCGACATCTTTCGGAGCCACAGGAATAAAAACAACATATTTTTTGCCATTTCTTGTTTCGCTGATAAAGTTTGGTTCTTTTTTGAATTGACCCCTGTTCTCGCTTTTAGCGACATCTAACAATTGTTTATGAAGAGATAATATTGTGGTTTTATCAAAAATGATTCTTTCATTAAAAGCATGGATATCATTAAGAACATTTCTATAACCAATGATTTCTTTTTCAGGGTGTGTGAAAGCATTATTATCACCGGCAGCAATCTCGTTAATACGCTTTTCCGTTGTATGAATATTCTCAATAGCGTTGCTTCCTTTAATAGAATCTCTAATGGCCTTTTCTTTTAATTTTTTAAAAAGTTTAGGATTATCATGTAAACGAACGCTTTCTTTACCTTTGATATCATAAATAATTGCTGTTAAATTCAGCAATCTAGCGGGGACTTGGTTTTCTAAAAACGAATAATCGAATTTTCTCATTAATGATTTCTCTTTTCTGCTTAAATTATATCTCATATTAGGCAGTAAACAACGATATTTAGGCAATAAAAGAGAATATCGCGAATCCTGCGTTACCCAAGACTCGCGATACTCTCTTAGAATTTTCAGTAACGCATAAATAGATAATTCGTTCGCTTTGTAATGGTGTTTCTAATACACATAGTCCCGCATAAACCCACGTTTTCAAGATTCATATTATCAGATTCAACGTTCTTGCTGGTTTATTCGCATACTGGTGACATCAAAAAAGAGGATTTCCCTCTTTTTAGAAAGAAGGAAACCCATCAATTTTTATCAATTTTTGGCCTTTTTTAGCCGTTTTTACGACTCAGCAACACCACCGTCTCAACATGTATGGAGACTCAATCAAGAACATATGCGATTAGAATAGAGGGCAGATTGAGCGATATGTTCTCCCTTAGTAAACGTATCCGACAATTCGTTTCCAATCGCTGAACAGGAACGCATTTCCATGTCAGTTTGCTGAATGCAATCACTTGATTTTGGGAGGCTATGAGAGCCATATCGGAATTGGTAGTATCGTGTCTCGATTAGGTCAGAATGAATCAGAAGGAATCGAAACTTCTTGAAACGAGCATTAGCTAAGCGTATCCTATTCCGATTTAGAAATCACGGTTTCTGAATGGTAGGCATGGGCATCATCGAAAGGAGAGTACTTTTATGTACCAGTTTGTAGAAGATGAAGATTTTGTAAGACGTGCTTATGCCTTCAGTGCGGACTTGGTCAATCAGCTGAAGATGGCATTGAAGCAGGAAGGAATTCATGTCAATGCTCAGATTGAAGGCAGTAAGAGGAGAAACCTGATTACTCAAAACACAAGAAACGGAGCCATTGATTTCGATTTCAATTTGTTCGTTATTGATCCGGGAGACATTGGTTTTGACGAACCAAAAGAACTCAAGAATGAAATTCGATTGACTTTAAATGACGTTCTGGAACGTCAAGACTACGGCGATTGCCAAGACTCCACATCCGTCTTAACGACTCAAAAGTTCAATTTCGGTGATGGATCGCCTGAATTCAGTATCGACATTGCTATCATCAGGCATTTCAGAGGAGAAAACTTTGAACGCCTGATTTATGACAAATGGAGTAATCGCTACATTTGGAACGAAGCCAAAGATTCATCTGAAGTCTTTGGGAAATTCGATGAAATCAAAAAGCATCAGCTCTTTGATGAGCTTGCCGACCGTTATCTGGATAAAAAGAACCTCTATCTAAGACGTAACGATTACAATCACCCTTCCTTTGTCTGTTTCGTTGAAGCCGTGAATGAGATTTATCAGCAGTACTTCGAAGACTGAATTCACTCCATATCAATCGCAAGCTGAACGCGGATATAGTTTTCACTATACTTGAGCCTCCCTCTCTTACCGTTGGTGTCGAAAACGGAATGAGGGAAATAGTAATTGAAATCACCGACGACATTGTATTTCTTTGTCCCTTCACTTTTCCCATCTCCGAATTCCTTCTTGAAGACGAATGTCAGCATGTAAGGATCCGGAGTCTTATCAAGCGAGTAACCGCCCACAATCACTTTCTCGATGCAGGCATCGAAAAGATCCCTAGAGAAAGAAGATAGGTTTTGCTCACCGCTTGCCTCAACCAACCGTTTCAAGGTATCGATCTTCTTGGCCGTCTCGTTCTCGGAGTTCTCCTTCAACTCGATATCCTCTAATTCCTTGGTCAGCTTGGTCCGTTCTGCATTCAGGCTTCTCAGTTTTCCCTGATAGGCATCCTCACTGATCGTCCCATCGACATAAGCACTTGCCAGCTTATCGATTTTCTTCTGCACGATAAGAAGCTGGTCTTTGCTTCGGCTTTTCTCTTCCTCGAATCCGGATTTTTTCAGATAGCTTTCCGTTTTCTGGAGGAATCCATTCAGCAGCCCTTCATCGCGGGAGAAGAGCCTCCGATAGGCTTCTAGGAAGGCTCTTTGGATGGCTTCCTCCGGAATCGCCTTGCTGTGCTCGCAGGTCTCTTTCCCTTTCTTGCAGAAGCTTGAGCACTGCCAGACCGTCTTCTCGTAATTGACCCCACCCCGCCAATGGCGACGGCTGAGCTGTTTACCGCAGAATCCGCATTCCAAGGCGGAGGAGAAAGCGTACTGTCTTGAGAAGCGGTACCGGTTCCCGTCCGAATCGACTTTCCGGCAATAGGATCTTTTCTTCAACAGCTCATTGGCCTTGTCCCACTCCTCTCTCGATACGATCGCCTGATGATGGTTCTCCATATAGAACTGGTCTGCCTCGCCTTTGTTCTCCAGCCTTCTTTTGGATATCGGGTCCACCGTGAAGGTCTTGCCCTGCAACAGGTCGCCTTTGTATTTCTCGTTCTTGAGGATGCCTAGGATCGTGGAATCGGCCCATTTGGAGGAACCGTATTTGGTCTTATATCCTCTCTCTTCCAGTTCCCTGGCCAGGACGGTGGTCCCGATTCCTTCGTTGTATCTTTTGAAGATATAACGGACGATCTCCGCCTCCTTCTCGTTGATGACCAGTTCCTTCTTCTTGGGATCGACGTCGTAGCCGAGGCACTCAGAAAAGCCGACCAGCTGGCCGGAGCTCATCTTCATTGCCAGTCCCTTCTTGACGTGCTCGGAGGTGTTGACGACTTCCTGCTGTGCGATGGAGCTCACCATCGTGAGGATCATCTCCCCTTCCTGAGACAGGGTGTTGAGATGGTCTTCCTCGAATCTCACCTCGACCCTCTTGTCCTTGAGCATCCTCACATAGTTGAGCATGTCCAAGGTGTTCCGGGAGAATCTTGAAATCGACTTGGTGAGGATGATGTCGATCTTGCCGTTCATGGCATCGGCGATCATCCTCTGGAACTCAGGTCTGTCTTCGGCGCTGGTTCCCGTGATTCCCTGATCGGCGTAGATTCCCACGTTGACCCAGGCGGGATTGGAGCTGATGAGGTCGGTGTAGTACTTGACCTGGGAATCGAAGGAATCCTTCTGTTCGGCAGTGTTGGTGGAGACTCGGCAATAGGCGCAGACCCTGGGCTTTCTTCCCTGAACCGGGTTCGTACCGGATTTCTGCCCCGTCCCCTTGATGACTTTGATTTTCTTTCCTTCCATAGATTAGGCTCCCATCTGGTTTCTCGGCGACTCCGGGCTTCTTCCGAGGGAATAGTTGCTCACGACCTGATATTCCTTCATGAAGCACTTCTTGAGATAGTCGTAATCGCTCTCGCTGATTCCTCCGTTCTGCTTCATCTTGGTCAACAATTCCAGATAGCGGATATACTCCATGAAGTCCTCACGATTGGTGTTGGCGTTCTTCGCTTTTCTTCTTTCTTCGTTCATTCGATACGTGTTTCCTCCTCTCTGTATCTGTGTCTTCCGGAATCGGGTTTCCCGATTGCTTCAGGCGAGGGAGTTCTAGGATTTAGAACTTCCTCTTATCCTGCCTCTAATTCCGAACATGATCTCTGTCCTACATCTCCATTTCCTCCTCTTGCTCGTCTTTTCCTTCCTCGATTCTTTCGAGGTTTCTCTCCCATTCCTGTAAGGCGATCTGCTGCTCTTCGGCGGCTCTGTCGGCGTAGAAGAGGGCGTCGTTCAAAAAGCTATGGAGCGTCCGGTTTCTTTCTCTCTGGATGGCTTTGGGATGATGGGACCTGGCTGTCTTTTCCCTTTCTTCCCTCTTCCTTTTGAGAAGCTCCTTCACGATGGCGTTCCCGCTTCTTCTTCTGAAGTCCTTCTCGATCTTCGGGACCAGAAGATAAGGGGCAGGGTCGATCTTCTGAAAACGGCATTCCCGAGATGTCTCCTCATCTTTTTTCTTGGCTTTCTTCATCAGTTCCTCATATGGCTTGCGGATAGATTCATGGGCCATGATCTGATCGGATAAGGCGTCCAGGTCTTTCCTTAAAGGGGCCATGTTCTCCGATTCATAGACTAGGCTTCCTTTTTCGGGAAGCTTCCGGTAAACCTCCTGCAATAGATATCCGATCGACTCCCTTTGGTCCGAGAAGGATTCGCTCACGGTCCTCTTGGTCTCTTCAAGTAGAAGACTACGGACTCTGGATATCCCTTCTACCGGAGCAGAGTAGTGATCCGCTATCGACATCTTGAAGTCGTTGACGGCCTTTAGAGGGATCTTCCCATAGTGGTATTTCCTTCCCTTGGTCTTCCGGTCATAGATAGTCGGCTCCAATTGGAAGAAGGAAAGATGGATATGGCGGTTATCGGTGTTCTGGTGAAGCCCAGCATACCACTCGGTCTTCTCTGGGTCCAAGCCGAGACTTGAAGAAGCGGGGCAGGACTTTAACGAGAAGCTCTTTTGCTTTCTCCGGGGTCGGGCAGTTCTTCTTCCCGTATTCCTCCTCGAAGGAGATCACGCAGTCCCAGATGCAGGACTTGGTCTTTCTCAGCTTCTCCCTGAGCTCCTTTTTCTCTTTCGGGGAAATCAATCCGTTGGCGTTGAAGACTCCGGATGACTTCTCTCTGTCATCGGCATAGTCAAGATAGGAAGAAGGCTTCTTCCTTCCGTCGTCTTTGATTCCTTTGTCGACGTAGTTGAGATAGTCGTCCTTCTTTTGGGAGGAATAGAAGTCCCTTCCCTTGCTCTCAGGCTCATAGTACTTGAGCCTGACAATCACGCTAGGAGAATTAGAAGCCACGATAAGCCTCCCTGAGCTTCTTCTCCTGATAGAGGAGATTAGAAGGCAGGATATCCTTCTTTCCGTCGTCGATGTCCTCATGGTCCACGGTGAAGGCGTCGCAGAGAGCGATCAGGAGCCGATAGTTCTCAATCAGGAGCTTCCGATAGACCTCCTCCTTGAGGACTTCCTCGCACTGGGTCTTCTCGATGCTTTCGAGTTTTCCCTTCAGTTCCTTCAAGGAAGAACGGATCTCTTCCACGTCCTCTTTGGTTGTAAGTTCTCTTAGTTTCTCCCTTTTGTCTAAGCCATCCCTCAATAAGCCCACGCAGTAAGCGGTCTTGTTATCCGGGTAATTGGATCTCCGGATGTCCTCTTCCATCCTCTTCTTCGTCTCTAAATCCAGACCGTTGATCGTAATGTAGTCTAAGTTCATCCCTATGGCTTTACCTCCTATATGGAGGGATATGTCTCACCCTGTGAGCGTTGATATGTCCCTTCACTATCTAAATACGGATTTGCACCGGGGGTAGGCTGAAATATTTTTTTGCATACTGAAAAACGCCGATATTCTCGGCGTTATTTCGAAAAAATATTTTTGTTATGGGATTGACACTATTTCCGATTTTTCGCTTTTTTCGGTTTCCTGCGGATTTCTTTCTTCAGGATTCTCTTCATCGGCTTGGGCACGTTCTTCTCGACGAACTCCGTCCACTCGGCATTCTTCATCTCTTCTTTCTTCTCCGATAGCTCCATGAAGTTCTCGTACTTGTCGAAGGCATTGTGGTATTCGTCGTTTCTCCCGGGAATCGTCTTGTAGTCGTCCCAGTGCCATTGCCTGAGGATGAGGGGATTGCTCTTGGCATAGACTCTCCTTATCGTAGGCTTTCTGTCATAGAATTCATCCTCCAAGGGTTTGAGGAAATGATAGACGTTAGCTTTCTCTTCCCCTTTCTCACCGTAAGTCTTCTCGCTTCTCAGATATCCGTTCTTCTCCAGCCATCTCAGGTCATACTGGATGCTTCGGTCATTGACTCCCAAAGGAAAGGTGAATTTCGATATCGGAAATGACGTTCCGTCATGTTTCTCGACATAGAAAAGGAGGATGCACTTTCTTTGAGAAGCGGTCACCTTCCTGATGATGGCATCATGATAGTCATCCAAAGGCTTGATCAAAACATAGCCGTACTTTCCAACTTTCTCATTGGTCCCGGCTATCTCTCTTCTCCGATAGGTAGGGATACGCTTCTCATCGATCTGAGGAAAATCGATAGAATCTATAATTTCTTTCATGGCTTAAATTAGCTGAGGTAATTTCTAAGAAGACTAATGTCTTTCCCGAAGTCATAAGGATGAATAGCGGTCAGAATTTTATGTTCTACTTCAGGAGACCAATAAATCTTCAGCTTTTTCCGAGCTCTAGTAATTGCTGTGTAGAAAATATTGTGAGTAATCATTTCATCTACTTCCTCAGTAATAACAAGCTTTACAGAATCATATTCCAAACCTTGAGATTTATGAATCGATACAGCATAAGCAATCTGGAAAGGAATAACCGAAAGTAAGTCATTATCATCAGAATCATAATTCTTCAGTTTGTTTACTCTGAAACGAATAACTGAATTGCCGCGTTCAGAATTCTCTAACAGTTCAAAGTCTGCATTCCACAGAGCACTACCATCGATTGCCCTATCCAACTCAACATCAAATTCGATTTGCTCTTGATTGGTACCTTCATTATATTTGCGAACACCAACTATTACGCCTTTCGAATTATTATAAATTGCAGTGCCAAATCTTGGGTTTTCATTAAAAAGAATAGGGTCATTTACCTTGAAAACTTGTACACCCCAGTTAACAGCTGGTGATGGATTAGCTTCCTGTAGAAAACGATTGATGTTGTTTATTCCGTATAATCCATCATAGTTCAGACAAAGGATGATTTCGTTGTCATCAGTTCTTTGAAAAATAGACTCATCGAGACTGCTTGAATAATTTTCGTGAATGGAGGCCTCCAGAATGGCGTTGCCATTCTCTTTTATGTCGTCTATATTTCTGACCCGTTTCCACAAGGTCAGAAGTCCTTCATCGGATGTACGATAAGGTTTGGTCAATTCAATCACGGAAGCTTTAGGCACAAAAGCTTGGGCGATACTAAACCAGTTGCCAAATCTGATTGAAGCAATTTGATATGGGTCCCCTACAAGAAGAAGCAGTTGAAAACTCGCTTTGTTTAAAACTTTGACCATATCACTATTACTTACCGTGCTGCATTCATCAATAATCAAAATATCGAATTTAGTTTGCGAAAACGATTCGCTTAAGAAGCTCGTGATAGTCTGAAATTCACAGTTTTGTGAATGGACTCGGCGCTTTAAATTTTCTACAGCGGGGTTAGTTTGGGCCAGATATAACTTTGTTGGACTAGAGAAAAATTGCGAAATATGGTTTATGAGAGTTGATTTCCCTGTTCCAGCGGATCCATAAACCATAGCCACTTTGGAATCGGCGAACATCTTCATTAAGGCATCCCTCTTCTCCTCAGAATCGACGCCATTGTTAGGATTCCGAACCCATTCTCTCATTACTTGGGCAAAGTTCTTGAGGCCTTCATTCGAAAGAGAGCGTAGTTTATTAATAATGAAAACAGTGTCTTTCAAATATCCATTGATGAAGATTTGGTTGTTTGCTATTACGAGCTTATCATTATCTTGATGGCCGTACCATAGACGTTTGTTATAGTCGTCAGCTAGAGATTTCACGTCATTAAAGTTGGAAACTTCCTTTAAACTTGTGAATAATTCACCCTTATTTTCTGTATTGTTTCTGACTTTTCGTGCCAAGAATTCATATCTGCGATTCTGCCAAGGTATGCAAGACAACAAATCGACGATTTTAGGATTATGCCCATGCAAAGAGTAAACAAAGGGCATGTTATCAAACGGAATGCTTTTATTATCAAGATATAAGCTGGAAAGATTGGGATTTTGATAGTGTACCAACTGTCTCTTTAAGATTCGATTATTCATGCAGTAAAGAAGATATCGAAGGACATTTGCTCCATGCTCTTCCTTCTTTATTATGGTTCTTGCTTTTTTTAAAGAACTTGAAAATCGTGTAGCTTGGGCGTTTTGAGTAATTTCTCTTAAAGCAGATTGAAAGTTATTTTCTTGCATCGTAATCAGGTCGACTAAATTAAAGCCTGTAGTAGTCAACCATCGCGAATAACCATTCATTTCGCCCGAGCTAATTTTACCTTCAGTCCCAGTAATGATATGAATAAAATGATTAAACTCGCACTCACGGATGGAGACTGACCAATGAACAATGATAAAGATAGGCATTGTCTTACCTAAAGTCTGAATGTTATCTTTCTCTATTCGAGCGCTGACAGCATAATTATCATTGAGTTCAAAGGAAGTGAACGCAACAGTCCGATCGAACTTATTTAAATTATCAAAAGCAGGAGTCAAAGTGACTTCATAGTAAATCTTGCCATGTGAATAGAAAGGCTTTTGCTTCTGAATATAAAATCGCTCGTCAGAAGATTCTCCCCGTCCTTTATGATTATCAATTCTTAACGCTATTTGATTGTAATAATCCTTTAAAGCATGATCTTCATCAAGAGGAAATTCATCTAGATTTTCAAGTACATTTATGCCAAAACTTGCTTTGACGAATGCTCTTGTCTTGCAGAGATACTCAAAGTATTTCAGCATCAACCGCTCAGATGGTTCTTCATCAAAAGTATAGTGCGAGGCAGACATTTGCAAATAGTCATGAAATCGAATAAGAATTCGATATTTGCTGATACCTTTTAGGTACTGAATGGCTAATTCAATATTCTGGAAATTTACTTCCAAGTCCAACCCTTTTAGGACGCAATAACATTTCAGAATGATACCTTCAACAAAATTTCTAAGCTGACTCAGAATTTCGACGGAAACTTCACCTCTAGAATCAAACCTCAAATGACCAATAGCATGACAAATCGCCTTATTGGCTGAATTAATTGCCGAATCTGCTTTCCTTGTTTCGACAGTTTTTTCTTGATTTAAGGATGCCATGTGCCTAATTCCCATCTAAAACGGCAAAAATCGTTTTTATCGTAGCAACGATACGCTTCTGCTCAGCAAGAGGAGGAAGAGGCAATAATAAGGCGTCTAACTCATGCTTCACAAAGTGCTGAATAGTCATCCCCTTAGATTTACCTCCCAAAAGGCCCAAACCTTTATAAGTTTTCATTAAAAAAACAAAGAACAAAGGAACAATGGCATTAGGAAGAAAACGAACGCGATGAAGGGCATTTTGATAATAAACTTGGTCCTTCCCTTCCCAAATCGCTGTCCTTCCGGCATCTCCACCTTCTACAACAAAAATGTCACCTGGCTGAACTGAGAATTTCTTCTTTTCGTCAACCGAAAAGCGAGCTTTTTTGACTTGAGAAACGTCAATTGTATTCCAATATACATTGATGGAGCAAAGATAGGGAACTAGCTCACCTTGGTCTTTAGAAGTATTGAGTGCTTTTCCTAATTGGGTGGAAGCAATATTCTTCAAGCGTGTCCATTCCCAACTCTCCGGTATCTTAAAAGGAATCTCATCGTCGATGCATTTCTCTTCCTTGTCGATTCTTTCATAGAAGAAGCCGTTTCGTCGGAAGATGACGGATTCATTCTTATCGGCTTTGATTTTCTTCTCCTTGATGAGCTTCTTCTTTTCCTCTTGGATTCTATCTAATAGAGCGGAAGCAGGTTCTTCCCTAGGATCCTGAGAGACAAGCTTCCCTTCCATAGCGTATTGAAGAATGGATTTCTTCAATCCTTCCTTATAGGAAGCATTCAATTCATCTAGCTTTGTCTGAGCTTTCTCAAAGGCATCCAGACTAGGAAGAATGGATTCAATCTTGGCAACGATACGCTTCTGCTCAGCAAGAGGAGGAAGAGGAACAACGAGGTTGTGTAGAGCTTTTGTTGACAGCCCCTGAATGCCTATGCCCTTGCCATCGATGAGCCCTGCGAATTTATAATATCGAAACACGTAGTAAAAGAACTCAACCGAGATTTCGCCATATGGGCGAAGCTTATGGATGTGGTTTTGAATCCTCATGGGATAATCAAAATTCCAAATGGCTGCTCTTCCTATGTCTCCGCCCTCAAGGACCAGCAAATCACCTTTACGGACAGAGCATCTTTCTAGTTCGTCATCCTTGTAAAGCATTGTTCGCAGTTTCTTCAATTCAAATCGATTCCAAAAAACATTTGAGGTAGTGATGTACTCATAAAGTTTTCCTGTTTTGTTCGATGAATTGAGAGCTTTGCCCGTATTGTGTTCAAAGAGGTCTCCAATTCGGCACCATTTCCAACTTTCAGGTATATTGAAGGAGTATTCGCCTAAATCGGACGGGATTACTGGTTTTTGTTTTTCCAAAGAGACGACTTTTTGTCTAATCTGGACGGAATCGAAAAGTTCCTGACCTGTTCCTTCTTCAAGTCTTTGCTCGACGAGCTTCCCTTCCATCGCCATCTGCAGTATGGCGTTCTTCAGATCTTTTGCGGTCAAAGCCATACTCAGTCCTTCTTATCCAAAAGAGCAGTGATTTCAGCCAAAGTCTTATCAATCTCGGCATTCAGTTTCGCTCTTTCTTCCTCATACTGGCGGATAAACTCGTGAGGTTCCAAAATGACTTCCTCTTCCTTAGGATAACCGCAGAGGTCAAGATTGAAGCCCGTAGAGGCAAGTTCTTCATAGGTATACTTTTTTGCCTTAGGATGATCGTCGATTACGATTTCCTTGCGGTCATTCCACCATTCTCTGACGGGGTTGAAATGCTCATCCTTCATCGGCTTCGTCTTGCTAAAATGCTTATAGCCTTCCGGCATGTCAAGGCGATAGATCCACGTTTCTTTCGTCTTCTCGGTATTATCAAAGAAGATGATGTTCGTAGCAATGGAAGTATAGGGAGAGAATACCGACTGAGGCATCCGTACAATCGTATGGACATTGAATTCATCGAACATCTTCTTCTTGATGGTTGTCTTGACGTCCCCACCGAAAAGGAAGCCGTCCGGGATGATGACGGCCGCTCTTCCACCCTTCTTGAGTCGATACATGATGAGATCGATGAAAAGATCCGCGGTTTCGCTGGAAGCCAAAGCATTGGGGAAATGACTCTTGATGGATTCCAGTTCGTTTCCCCCATAAGGCGGATTCATTAGAACCACGTCGAACTTGTCGGCATCCGTATAATCCAATACGTCCTTTTCCAGGGAGTTCATGTGATAGACTTTCGGATCATCGATATCATGAAGAAGCATGTTGGTGATGCAAAGCATATAAGGGAACTGCTTCTTCTCGATACCATAGATGGATTCCCCGAACTTCTGCCGGTCTTCGGCAGTCTGAATCTTCTTGCCGAGTTCCTTTAACCAGCTTGTCAAGAAGCCGCCTGTACCGCAGGCAAAGTCAGCCATCTTCTCCCCAATCTGCGGATGGATCATCTCGGCCATGAAGTCCGTCACCGCACGCGGAGTATAGAATTCGCCGGAAGATCCGGCGCTCTGCAGTTCGCGGAGAATGCTCTCATAGATATCCCCGAAAGCGTGGGACTGCTGATAATCGCTGAAATCGATGGAATCAATCTCATTGACCACCTGTTTCAGGAGGGTTCCGTTCTTCATATACTGGTTGGCGTCTTCGAACATGGAATGGACAATCGATTTCTTGATCGGAGTGTTCTTATCAACCGGAAGGTTCTTCAAAGTCGAGAAAAGCTCATTGATGAAAGAAAGTAAGGCATCACCTGTAAGAGTGTCATCCTTGGCCCAATTCCTCCAACGGTATTTCTCAGGAATGATGGAGACATAGTTTTCATCATCGAATTCCCAGTCCGATTCCTTGGAATCATAGACCTTGAGGAAAAGCATCCAGACCATCTGCTCAATACGCTGGGCATCGCCGTTGATGCCGGGATCGTTTCTCGTGATATCGCGGAAAGACTTCACAAAAGAACTTACGTTGCTCATATTCATGCTCCTATAGACACTCTAGAACCAGCCTGGCCATAGAGGATTGCTTCCATGCCGGAAACGGCTTTTTCGTAATTCTCCCTGCCCCCGAAATAGGAAGCGATTTTAGACGGCTTTCCTAAACGGCATATCGGGTCGATCTTCAAGACATCCGTTGTCTCGATGTTATAGATGTTCTGGTCTTCATAAGTAGAGAGAAGATATTCCAGAACCTCTCTTGCCGTAGACTGATAGTTATCGAAATAACCGCTGTTACGGACTTTTTCGGCTCTCTGTTTTCTCGTCAGAGGCTTCTGATCAAAAGCAAGGTGGCAGATGAAATCGAAATCATCCACATCATTCATATTCTCCGACTGCTTGATCTGCTCGAGATCGATTCCGCGTTCGCTGAGATGATCCCGGATGACGGCCTTCTTCTTTGATTCAGACCAAGACTGAATGAACTCATCCAGACTGGCATATTGTCCAAGGATGTTCTCTTTAGTGTAATCGGTGATACTTTCGGCTCTCAAAAGTTTTCCGTCCGGATTATAGATGAACACCTGGCGGTCGATGATGTTGACCGGACAATCATGGGCATCGACGATCGGCTTTTTCTTCTTGTTTGGATTATCCGGTGCAGAAGGATTCGAAGGTGCCGGGCGAGTCGGATCAAAGCCGTCCACGACCTCAATCGGCCCATCCCAGCCAGGATCGGTAAAGAAATGAGAAACGCCGCGGAAATCCATAATGGCGAAGCTGAGCTTTCCCTCATTCTCGCGGATTCTCGTACCTCGCCCGACAATCTGCTTGAAGGAAATCATCGAAGAGATGTTCTTATCGATGACGATCAGCTTGACCATCTTACAATCGACACCGGTGGAAAGAAGCTCCGAAGTCGTAGCGATGACCGGATAGGGCTCGCTGACGGAGATGAATTCTTTTAGTTTTCCTTTCCCGTATTCGTCGCTTCCGGTAATGCGGACAATGTAATCCGGATGTCCCTGCATCATATCGGAATTGAGATTCACCAATTCCTTTCTCATCCTCTCGGCCGCATCCTCATCCGCGCAGAAGACGATTGTCTTGGCCATCCGGTCAGTCGCCTTGAGATACTTGGTGATTTCCTTAGCCACTTCCTTTGTTCTTGCGGGAATGATGATGTTGTAATCGTAATCCGTGTTGTTATATTCCCTATCCTCAATCAGATTACCATTGATATCCGTTGTGCCAAATACCGGTCTCCAGCCTTCTCCGATGTTGGTACGGATACGATAGAACTTATACGGAGCTAAGAAGCCGTCCTTGATACCTTGATTCAGGCTATAAATGTAGAGAGGCTCTCCAAAATAGGTACTGTTCGAGACATCTTCGGTCTCTTTCGGAGTCGCCGTCATACCGATCTGGGTAGCTCCGGAGAAATAATCCAGGACCTTTCTCCACTGGCTGTTTGCCTTGGCAGAGCCCCTATGACACTCGTCTACGATGATAAGGTCGAAAAAATCCTGAGGGAACTTACGGAACTTCTCTTCCCCTTCATCGGAAACCAATTGCTGATAGAGGGAAAAGCAAAGGCGATAGGATCTCATCTTGTTGAGGTCGAACTTTGACATATCGATCTTGGTGAATTCCTTCTCCAAGGGATGGAAATCCTGGCTCATCGTCTGATCCACAAGAATATTGCGGTCAGCAATATAGAGGATTCTCGATTTCATCCGGAGCTTTAGAAGTTGATAGACGATTTGGAAAGCCGTATAGGTCTTTCCAGTGCCGGTGGCCATAGCCAAAAGGATTCTCTTCTGGCCTTTTGCGATGGCATCCAAGGTTCTATTGATAGCTACCTGCTGATAGTAACGGGGCTGGAAGGTATTGGCATCGGAATAGTTCGGATTCTCCTGAACCGTCTCTTCGACTTCTGTTAGGCCCTGTCCTCCGTTTGCTTCTTTCTTTCTTCTTTCGGTCAATTCTTCTAACGTCGGGAATTGTTCCAAGGCCAAGGTGCGTTCCTTCCCAGTCAGAAAGTCATACTCTTCAAAGCCTTCCCCGTTGGAACTAAAAGCAAAAGGAGCATCCAGCATCTGAGCATATTCCATTGCCTGCTGAAGTCCGTGGGAAATAGAGAAAGTCATCTTCTTGGCTTCTACGACAGCAAGCGGATGGTTGCAGTTCCTGTTCCCATAAAGAACATAGTCAGGCTTCTTGATCGTGTTTTTATCACGGACAACTTCATTCCCTCCGATTTGGATCTCTCCATCGGTGAGTCTTACTTCCATCCGCATCATGAAAGGATCCCAGTGCAGGGCAGGGGTGATATATCTTTGTTTGACTTCTTCTTCGGTCAATTGACTATCTTCTACTGGCATATGTTCTCCTTTCCCTCTTCCATCGGAATCTTGTATTTTTTGCATAACGCGATGATCTGTCGCTTTGCCTTATAAGTGGGTTCATGATGCCCTTTTTCCCACCGGTTGACAGTAGCAAAAGACACTCCCATTTTAACGGCGAACTCTTCCTGAGAGAGGACCATTCTCTCCCTTAACTCTTTAATCAGTTTTGCATAGTCCATAAAGCTTCTCCTCACTTTGGATCTGTTGTTTTCCCAGCCGTTTCTTTGTCTTTGATTGTCTTTCCGTCAGGGTAAGTCCAAGCTATCTTTCCATTGATAGAACCACCGACAATGCATCCGGCCGCGGAAGAAGGACTATCGAAGGGAACATCCTCCGAGAACTTGCCATCACTGACTTTTTTAGCTTTTTCTAGCTCTTTTCTGAGCTCTTTCAAATAGGGTTGGCAGGACTTTGTTTCCGTTGAGCTGAAAGACGAACCTTTCAGAACAATAAAGCCCTTATCGACGAGCTTTCCTGTCGCCTTTAACCCACGATACGAAAGAGACAACAATCCATTCGTATCCTCTTTTTCATTTTCGGACTCTTCTTGGCCCTCTTGATTGGCCTCCTGTTTCTTGGAAACCGGCAGAGAAGAATTCAGATTCTTCAAGGAAATGCCGTTCGCATTCTTCCATTCAACAAGGCCGTTGGAATTCTTTCCGCAGATAAACGTGGAAGCAAAAGAAGGGCTTCCAAAACAAATATCTTCTTGTAAGATTCCGTTTTGATCGAGGATACCGGCATAGTCATGGCGGGCTTTCTTAATTCCGGGCGAGGTATATGACGCCACCTCAGGATAGATATAGCTCCCTTTGAGAACCCAGAACCCGTCAGGAGCGATTCTTCCTTCCCCTTTGCCTCCCTTCCCGCCGTTGCGGGAAAAATAAAGATGATTGTTCGTGTCTTCAGGACTTGCCGCCTGAGAAGAAGGCAGAGGTTCTAAAGCATCATAGCCTAAAGCCGGGAGAATCAGCTGGGCATTGAGAATGAACTCTTCCAAAAGATCCTGAATCTGCTTTGGCATCGGAGATTGAGTAGGAGTGTTGCCGTTCTTTACTAAATAGCGCTTGGCGTCAACAGCAATGGAGTAGAACCGGTTCTCAAGATACTTTACTCTTCCTTTTTCAAGGGTGCCATCAGGTGTAACAAAGATAACAGCCTCCGTCCAATAGCTATTTCCTTTAGCCTCAAAAGTATGAGGCTGTAACAAACGCTTAAGAACATCATCCGCTTCACCCACATAAATAAAAGGCTTGGATTCGCCGTCATCTTTCCCGAAAAGGAAATAGACTCCGGGATTGCTCAACTCTGGGATATCTTGGCAGTTTTTCAGTTCCATCCGAGGAATCTTAAAGGCTTTTCCGTTCCAATTGGATAGCGTGGCCTGCCAACGTTTGGAAGCCGTGCCATCCATCAGATATAGAGTAATTGTCTTTCCAAGTGATGCCATTTTTGCTCCCTCATTGAACTTAGATTTCTCACAAAACGCATCTGTGAATTCTGCTATATAAAAATTATAACATAGTTTAAATTAAAGTCTTTGTTTTTTCTCTGATATTTCTTAATAGTAAGACCGTTTATTTCCATATGCCCCCACCGCCGTGTGTCTACCGGTATTTTAGGCCTGTTTTGTTATATTTCTGCTATAAATGGCCCAATTTTAGAAAAAGCACGATTTTATCGGCATTTTTGATATGTCCCCCGACTCTACCCGGACTTTTTCAAGGGTTCGAAACTAGACCAAAATAGAGAAAAATCTCAGCCTTCCTCAGGCTGGGGCATTCCTCAAAAATCCCGTATTTATCGCATTATTTACGACTCATAGACACTACCGTCTCCACATGCGCCGTCTGGGGGAACATGTCCACAGGCTGAATCGATTCAACTTGATAGCTCTTTTGAATATAACTGACGTCTCGGGCCAAAGTGGAGCAATCGCAAGAAACATAGACAACCCGAGAGGGACGTAATTTCAATAAGGCATCCAGGAATCGTTTGTCGCTTCCTTTACGGGGCGGATCCATGAATAACACATCCACGTGTTCCTTCTTTTGGGCCATACGCACCATAAAGTCGGAGGCATCGTCGCAATACATTTCAAAATTATCGATGTGATTGAATTTAGCGTTCTGAATCCCGTCACGTACCGCTTCTTTCACGATTTCTACGGATATGACCCTGCCACAATATTTAGAAGCAATCATCCCGATGGTTCCAATTCCTGAATAAGCATCAAAAACAACATCGTCTTTGGTTAGACGGGCCGCTTCCATGGCTTTGCCATAAAGGACTTCCGTCATGACGGGGTTGGTTTGGTAAAAAGACTTGGAGGAGATGCGGAAATGCACGCCGCAAAGAAGGTCTTCGATGTAGCCCTTGCCATATAAAACACGTTCCCGTTCTCCCAAGATGACATTGGTCGCTCTGGAATTGATGTTTTGAACGATGGTGGTGACCTCGGGGCAACGCTTCACGATGGCTTTTACGAAGTTATTACGGCTAGGGAAAGAATCCACGTTGGTGACAAGCACCACCATGATTTGGTCAAAGTGCTTGGAGGTGCGAATCAAGATATGACGGACAACGCCATAACGTTCATCTTCAATATAGGGTTCAATCCTCATGGATTTCATGAGGTCTTTGATTTGATCGAGAATCCTCTCCGCCCGCTCGTCTTCAATAAAGCATTTTTGGACGGGGACTAAGACATGGGTCCCGGTTTTATAGAAACCACTATAGATATTGCCGCGACGGTCCTTGCATAAGGGCATTTGAATCTTATTACGGTAAAAATAAGGGGTTTCCATGCCCAAAGTCGGCAGGACGTCCACATCCATGTGCCCAACTTTACGGAACTGCTCCTTCACCTTCTTGGACTTAAATTCTAGTTGAGAGGGATAGTCGAGTTGTTGAAAGACGCACCCCCCGCACGAAGAGCAAATTTTGCAACGCGGATCGATGCGATGGGGCGATTTTTTAATCAGGCGTTTGATTTGGCCGTAAGATTGGCCTGCCCGGCGATAAGCCGATTCGATTTCCGCTTCATCTCCTGGAAATAGTCCGGGGACAAAGAAAACCTCTTTGCCGTTTCGGACTACCCCAAGTCCTTCATAGGTCAAATCGGAACAGGTGGCAGTAAAAGTAACGTGTTGGAACGAATTCTTCATTAGGCGGCTACTTTCTCTTTGGGTCCGTTCATCATCTCCGTAATGGCGGCAATTTCCTTTTCTTGATCCAAACGGGGGAAGAGCTGTTCGCCTTTGCAAACGGTTTTGCCTGCAACGATGTTTTCATCGTGAATATTGGTATAAACACATTCTTCTTTGGCTAAGCCAAGGGAAACGAAAATCGCATCCGATTTATGAACCAAAATCGGTTTTAAAAGCAATCCGGCGATGAATAAAACATAGGCAAGGCGAGCCATGACGGATTCTAGATTCGTGACCTTCTCCGGGTCTTTGGCCAAAGCCCAAGGCGCGGTTTCTTCGATGTATTTATTCGCGCGTCCCACTAAGCCCATGACCTTTTCATACGCTTCGGTGACGGCCAAGTCGTCATTCAGTTTCTCGTATTCAGAAATCGTGGATTCGCAGAGGTCTTCAAGCTCCTTGTCGGTAGGATTGACTCCTTTTTTCAAAGACGGGATGACTCCGTTAAAGTATTTGGCGATCATCGACACGGTGCGGTTGAGCAAATTGCCGAGGTTATTAGCCAAATCTTGGTTGATACGCATGACGAATTGTTCCGGAGTGAAGGTCCCGTTTTCTCCAAAGGGGACTTCACTGACGAGGTAATAACGGACGGCATCCACGCCATAACGTTCGATAAGAGGGTAAGCGGAGATGGCATTTCCTTTCGATTTGCTCATCTTGCCGTCTTTCATCATGAGCAAGCCATGGACGAAAACGCGATTGGGCTCCCTTAAATCCAAAGAACGGAGGAACATCGGCCAATAGATGGTATGGAAGCGGGTGATATCCGCACCGATAACGTGAACGATTTCAGTCTCGGGGTCGTTCCAGAAATACTGGAACCGGGAATCGTCTTTTTGAAGATAGCCAAGGCAGGTGATGTAATTGGTCAAAGCATCGAGCCAAACATAGACCACGTGCTTGGGGTTCTCCACCACGGGGATCCCCCAGGTAAAGGAGGTTCTAGAAACGCAGAGGTCTTGAAGGCCCGGTTTAATGAAAGTATTGATCATCTCGTTCTTACGGGATTCCGGAGTGATGAAAGTCGGGTTCTTTTCATAGAAATCAAGCAGGAACGGCGTGTATTTGGAGCAGCGGTAGAAATAAGCTTCTTCCGAGGCTTGTTCTACAGGGCGGTGGCATTCGGGGCAAAGAACATGTCCCTCTTCATCTTTTTCGACTTGAGTCTCCGTCCAGAAGGATTCTTCGTGGACGCAATACCAGCCAGTATAAGAAGAAAGGTAAATATCATCTTGTTTTAACATCCGGGAGAAAATCTTTTGGACCGTCTCCACGTGACGGGGTTCCGTCGTGCGGATAAAGTCATCGTTGGAGATTTCCATCGCTTTCCAAAGCGAGGTGAATTTCAAAGAGACTTCGTCAACAAATTCTTGGGGAGTAATCCCTTTTGCTTCGGCGTTTTTTTCAATCTTCATCCCATGCTCATCAAGTCCGGTGACGAAGAAAACGTCATAGCCACGGAGCCTTTTACCCCTGGCGATGACATCGCACATGGTCGTGCAGTAGGCGTGTCCCAAATGGGGCGATGCGCTCGGGTAATAAATCGGGGTGGAAATGTAGAACTTTTTGCTCATGGTGGCTTCTCCTAATGATGGATATCCAAAGGCTCTAGCCTTTAGGCTCGCCTATTTTACCATTCTACGATGGATTTTGAAGGTTCACCCTTCTCCCGATTATGGGATAATGAGAACCATGAAGAAAATTTTTTGGGCGATTCAGAACCTCGATTGCATCGGAGGGACGGAAACCGTGTCCATTCAACTGATGAATTTGCTCTGCGACACTTACGAAATTCATCTGATTTGCACCTCTAAGCAAGAGGGGAAATCTGCCTATTTTATTGATCCCCGCATCCAAATTCATAACCTTGAAATCCCTTCCGAGGTCGGCCGATTTGATCAATGTTGGGCCGTATATGATGGAAAAGGAAGGAGACGTCTATTGAAAGAGACGTTGTCCTCCTATGTTTTTCACCGTAACAAAACCCGTAAACTCATTGCTTCTTGGATGGATGAGGATTCCATCTATATCGGCAGCGCCCTCGATTCCTACCTCCTCGCCCCGAAGCATAAACACGTCTATTATCACTTCCACTTCGATCCCGAGAATTATTTGGCGTGCCCCATGCAGATGGTGTTTCGCCATTGCAGCAAACCGGAAAAAATCATTTTCTTAGCCAAACACGTAAAAGAGGAAGTCTTGAAAAAGAAAAAGAAGCTAGCGGACAAGGCAACCTACATCTATAACCCCGCAAAGTTTCAGCCTCAAAAAGACATCGCGTTTCATGGAGGGAAAATCCTATTCGTAGGACGCTTCACAGAACAAAAAGACCCCATGTTGGCCTTAGAAATCGCCAAACTCTTGCACAAAGATTCGGTCTCCTTTCACTTAACCATGTATGGAGAAGGACATCTAGAGCAAGCGATGCGTGAATTCGTCAAATCTAACGGATTAAGCGAAGTCTCCATCATCACCGGCCATTCAACGACTCAAGAAGACTATTTTGCCTCCGATTTCTTGCTTTGCACTTCTACCTATGAAGGCTGGTGTTTGGTCAAAGCGGAAGCCAACGCATGCTCTCGCCCCGTGATGACAACACATTGGGACGGCCCCGTCGAGGAAGTATTCGATGAGAAAACAGATGGCTGGCTCATGCCATCCCGTGATCCCAAAGAATTCGCAAAGAAAATCAAAGAGATTTTATCTAATCCCAATCAATTGCTCCTCCAACAAGAAAAAGCCTTCGAAGGATCTAAGCGCATTAGCAATGAATCCATCAAGAAGGCTTGGGTTGATTTGCTTGGTTAACGTTTTAATAACGATTCGTAGGCTTCTTTCAATTGTTCGCCCACCCGCGGCAAGTCCCTTTCTTTTGCTGTTTCAAAACCCGCTTCGAGAATCTTTGGGTCTTCGCCGTGTTCTAGCAAACCCGCAATAGCGGAGGCGAATTCTTCGTTATTTTTGCATAGGTGGCCATTAACCCCATCTTTCACCCAACCATCGTAGACTCCGATGTCGCGAACTACCAAAGGACAGTGGGAGGCCAGCGCCTCTAAAACCACGATGCCTTCCGTTTCTTCATAGCTAGGGAAGAAAAGGCAGGTCGCGCTTTGATAGGCCCCATGAATCAATTCGCCTTTGCAATATCCGGGGAGGATGACGTTATTCGGTTTTTTACGGATGGCTCTTGCTACCTTCTCGTTGGTTAAGATGCGGGCAAGGTGACCAAACCAAAAGAATTTCACATTCGGGAACTTTCGGGCAACTTCAAAGAAATCGATGATACCCTTTCGTTCGAAGGGGAAACCTACCCCCATCACGAAAGGCTCGTTTTCCTTTAATCCGAATTTTTCGCGGAAGGCTTTCACCGCGTCGGGATTGCTTGCATAGGAAGCGATATCGATGCCGTTGCTGATGGCAATCACCTTTTTGGCAAATCCGTAATTCTCAATGAGTTTTTTGGAATAGGGGGTTGGGGTAATCACCAAATCCGCACGGGAGTACATGTATTTCAATTGATGGTTGTAGATGGGGGCGACGAGTTGCCAGCACTTAAAGGAATTGCGGAAATCTTCATATGTCGAATGACCATGAACAATCACGGGAATGCCCCGTTTCTTCGCTTGCTTTAAGGCGCGATGGGATTTGCCCCAATACGTATTGATGTGGGCAATATCATAGTCATCCTTTTTATGGATGGTCGTCTCGACTCCAACGTCTTTTAGGGCTTGGAGTTGATGGGACATGGCGCGGCCGATTCCACTATTTTTGATCGTGTCGGCGTCTTGAAAATAAATCAGGGTTTTCATCTTGGTATTTAGAATAACTTTTTAAAGGAGGCAGGCAAAGAAAAACCGCCCCTGACGGAGCGGAATATTCAATATCGGAATTACTTCGCTTTCTTAGCAGCTTCGGCAGCGGCGAGCTTCTTGTTGAAGCGGTCGATGCGGCCATCGCTCATGACGATGCGTTGGTTGCCCGTATAGAAGGGGTGGCACTTGGAGCAGGTATCGACTTTGATTTCCTTCAACGTCGAGCCGGTCTCGAAGGTGCTTCCGCAGGTCGTGCAGGTAACGACGCAGTGATGGTACTCCGGATGGATGTCTTTCTTCATTGCTATACTCCTTTCGCCGTACGGCCTATTGCCGCACAGAGAGCCTTACAAGGATACTCGCTGTAACTACTTTTAACAACCCCAAATTTTTAACGCGCCCCATCTTAGGAGGACCATTTCCCTTTCCTTTAAGGAAAAGTGAATTCCACGGATAGAAATTTAGGGGAGATTTGCAAGGAAAACGAATATACGTCCCCCTTATTTGGATGGAACTAGTTCAATTTCGTCCCCGGGACGCACCAGCATGGCCCCACCATAATGAACTTTCATATCCTGACGGATATCAAAATCCATTCCTGGGTGCATGTGATAAGGGATTAAATGTGTTGGGTGGATGATTTCCGCGCATCGCGTCGCTTCTTCGGGCCCCATATTGAATATTCCGTCGATAGGAAGGAGGGCATAGTCGATTTGCTGTTTGGCCAATTCCTCCATATATGGGACATAATCTGTATCCCCGGCTACATAGATTTTCACACCGTCCACTTCTAGCAAATACCCCACGCATTCGTGAATATCGTGGTTTTTGTTGCAGGCCGGAGTAGCTTGGACGTGAACTCCATAATAATCAAAATCGTAATAGATCCCATTTTGCAAAGCATCTTTAGAACGAATGACGACGGTGGTGTCTTTTAAGTGAATGAGGTGGATTCCATTATGGTCATAATGCTCGTGGGTGATGAGAACCATGTCCGCAGGCTTGTCGTATCCTTCCCCAGCATAAGGATCGATATAAACGATTTTGCCTTTCGACGTTGTTATCCGTAATGATGCGTGCCCTTGATAGAGAAGTTTTGCCATTTCTTCGCCTCCATTGAATCTTTTCCATTGTACATTTCTAACAGGAGTTTAGACTAGGTCCACAACGTTTATCGAAACGTTTGTTTCATTAAAATGAAAGGAGACTTTCCATGATCAGTAAACTCTTGGCCATCAAAGTCCTTAACGCCGCCCTGGAGACGGGCGGGGACTACGCCGAGATCTATTGTGAGCAAAAGGAAGGGGAATCCATCCGTGTGGAAAACGGAAAAGTGGAAACCCTCGGGGCCGGGCAAACCTATGGCTGCGGCATTCGCATTTTGCTCCAAGACCAATCCGTGTACGGATACACCTGCGATTTAAGCGCAAAATCCCTCTTAAATTTGGCAAGCAGCCTCTCCAAATGCTTCCATGGGGAACGCCTATTCACCGTTACTAAAGTTGAAAAACAGCGGGTTAAAGTCATTAACAAGGTCAACGACCACCTTTACGAAGTTCCCGAAGAAGAAAAAATCAAGCTTTTGAAGGAATGCAATGACATTACCAAGGCCGTTGATCCGCGCATTGTCCGCATCGTCAATTCGTTTAGCAACAACCGTTGCGAATTCCAACTCTTCAACGCGGAAGGACCCGTTGCCAAAGAATTCAATAACGTCGAGGAGCGAGGGCGTTTGGCTCTTGTGGCTATGGCTAACGGAGGAAACGGCAACATCGAAACCTGTTTTGAAGGCCCGGGTCGATATGATGGATGGCACTATTTCCATGATGTTTTGGACTATAAAGCCAAAGCCAAATCCGTGGGAGAAAAGGCCATCATGATGTTGACGGCCAAGGAATGCCCCAGTGGGAAATTCACCGTCGTGATCAAAAACGGATGGGGAGGAGTCCTCTTCCACGAAGCCTGCGGGCATAGTTTGGAAGCCAGTGCTACCTCGCGTCACCTTTCCGTCTTCTCGGATTCCATTGGCAAACAAATCGCCTCGCCTCTAGTTACCGCCTACGACGACGGAACAATTCCCAACGAATGGGGCTCCAATAACATCGATAGTGAAGGCAATCTCACCCAAAAGAACCTCTTAATCGAAAACGGAATCTGCAAAGGATTCTTAATCGACCGGCTAAGTGGACGCCGTTTGGGCATGGAAGCGAACGGAACTGCACGTAGAGAAAGCTACCGTTATGCTCCGACTTCCCGTATGAGCAATACCTACATCGCCGCGGGCAAGGATGACCCCGAACAAATTATCCGCGATACTAAACTTGGCATTTACGTCGCTAATTTTGGTGGGGGTTCCGTCGAACCTACGACGGGAGAATTCAATTTCTCCGCCTCGGAAGCTTATATCATCCGCGATGGCAAAATCTGTGAACCCGTGAAAGGGTGCACGTTGATCGGTTCCGGCAAGGATGTCTTGATGAACATTGACCGCGTCGGCAATGACGTCGACCTTGGACAAGGGAATTGTGGTGCCGCAAGCGGCATGGTCCCCGTTAACGTTGGCCAGCCCACGATCCGCATCAAGGAAATCACCGTTGGAGGAAGAGGAGGAAAATTAGAATGAACATTCAAAAATTCTTTGAAGTCTGCAAAGCACACGGCATTGAACAGGCTCAAATCCAAATCGGAAAATCCAAATCCACATCCATCAAATTGTTTCATAACAAGATTGATACCTACCGTATCTCCAATAGCCAATCCGTGACGGCCTGTGGCATTTATAATGGGAAATTTGGATCGGCCTCTACTCAAAAACTAGATAAAGACGCTTTTGAATATTTAGCCAAGCAAATCCAATTAACCGCGACGTTTAACGAAAAAGAGGAGGAAGCCTCTTTATTCAAAGGATCGGAAAAATACCGCAAAGGAAACGTTTATAACAAAGTCCTGCCCACGATTCCCCTCGAAAAGAAAATCGAGACCCTCCATGAAATCGAGAAAGCCATTTATGCAGGGGACCCCTGCATCACCGACGCGGACGCGGTTTCTTATGGTGAAGCCGAAGCCGAATCCGAGTTCTACAACTCGTTTGGATTGAAGCTCAAGCAAAAGAGCAACCACTTCTTCTATAGTGCGGGCGCCGTCGCCAAAAAAGGCGAAGAAACGAAGATCTTCTACGATTCGTTCCTCGATAATGACTTCAGCCATTTCGACGCCGAGAAGTTTGCCAAAGGAATCGTAACGAAAGCCTTGGCTAAGTTTGGTGGCGAGCCTTGCGAAGCCGGGAAATACCCAACAATTCTCGACCGCGATATCATCAGCGATCTTATCTCCTATTTCATGGATTCCTTCTCCAGCGAATCCATTCAGAAGCATTCTTCCATGCTGGAAGGGAAAATGGGCCAAAAGGTTGCTTCGTCCAAAGTCACAATCGAAGAAAAACCCTTGGCTAGAAACCTCTATTTCAGTTATTTCGATGACGAAGGCGTTGCCACTCAGAACAAAGTCATGATGAAACGCGGAGTTGTCACTAATTTCTTCTACAACCGCGAAACAGCGAAGAAAGAAGGAAAGGCAAGCACCGGCAATGGCTATTGGGCTGGCGGACGAATTGGAGTCGGTTTCAACAACATCTTCGTAAAGCCAGGCAAACACAGCTTCGACGAAATGATTCAGCCTATCCACGATGGCGTTTATATCACCGAAATCGGTGGGCTTGGAACGGGCATGAATCCAACAAGTGGAGACTTCTCCTGCCAAGCGGAAGGCTACCGCATCCGTGACGGGAAAATCGCCGAACCTCTTAATCTCATTACCTTGTCTGGCAATTTGCTTAAGATGCTTCACGACGTCAAGGAATTCGATAGCCGCGTAGACCTAACGCAGAATGGAATTTCCGTGTCCGACGTATTCGTCAAATCGATGTCGATCGGCGGAAAATAAAGATAACAAAAACGGGATGTTTCAAATTAATGTGGACCCCATGTCAAGGACACATTGAGAAAACGGCCTATTGAGAAACGGG
>ENA-OOUZ01000156-OOUZ01000156.1-human-gut-metagenome-genome-assembly--contig:-NODE-156-length-39890-cov-2.444082_pt1 | contig 39890 bp, 23 predicted proteins | sample MGYA00241546_ERZ501274 | MGnify/ENA primary metagenome ERZ501274 (study PRJEB25962, sample SAMEA2042363) | human gut metagenome | biome: human gut; feature: human-associated habitat; material: faeces...
CCATTATATGGACGTAGCCAAATATTTTCGTTGATTTACGCGGATTTGGCTTTATTTATCCATTTTCCGCGTAATCTTTTTTTCTGCCTTACGCGGATTTGGTTTTATTTATCCATTTTCCGCGTAATCCTTTTTTCTGCCTTACGCGGATTTGGCTTCATATACTCATTTTCCGCGTAATCCTTTTTTCTGCCTTACGCGGATTTGGCTTCATATTCTCATTTTCCGCGTAAGGCCATATGTCATATATAATTTTTGCAAAACTCTGCACGCAAAAAGAGCCCTGCCGGATAATTTCAATTAGGATTGTCCGGACAAGGCTCTTTTTTTCCTGCGATTAGCGCAGCTTATTCTTTATCTCATTGTCAATCTTTTCCACGAATTCGTCCAGAGGAAGTACGGTGGTATCGGCTTCGCCGTGCAGTCTGTAGGCAACAGTCTTGCTTTCCTGTTCCTTGAAGCCAAGTACGATTAAGTAAGGCACTTTTTCAACCTGACCTTCACGCATACGATAGCCAAGCTTCTCGGCTCTGTCATCCAGTTCTACTCTCACGTTTCTGTCTTCCAGTGCCTTGACAACTTCCTGTGCGTAGGCATTCAGGGTGTCGTCATCGGACTTAACCGGCATAACTCTTACCTGAACGGGTGCTAACCAGGTAGGCAGGTTGCCCTTGGTTTCCTCCAGGATATATGCCATAAATCTGTCAAGGGAGCCTAAGATTGCTCTGTGCAGAACAACGGGAGTCTTCTTTTCGCCGTCCTTGTCAATGTAGGTCAGTTCAAATTTAGCAGGCAGACAGAAGTCAAGCTGGCAGGTGGAAAGGGTGTATTCATTACCAACGGCAGGCTTTACGTTTACGTCTAACTTCGGACCGTAGAAAGCAGCCTCGCCGATTTCTTCAGTGTAAGGAATGCCTAAATCGTTCATAACCTTACGAAGTGCGTTTTCTGCCTTCTCCCACATCTCATCGTCATCATGATATTTTTCTTTGTTTGCCGGGTCTCTTAAGGAAAGGACGCAGCGGTAATCGGTAATGCCAAAATCCTTGTAAGTGCTGAAAATCAAATCCACAACCTTGGTAAATTCATCCTCAATCTGCTCCGGTGTTACAAACAGGTGGGCATCGTTCTGGCAGAAATGTCTGCCTCTTTCAATACCCTTCAAGGTACCGCTGGACTCATAACGGAAGTCATGGGCAATTTCACCGATACGGATGGGCAGGTCTTTATAGGAATGCATTCTGTGTGCATAAATCATCATATGATGAGGGCAGTTCATGGGTCTTAATACGAAGGACTCGCCGTCCACTTCCATAGCCGGGAACATGTTTTCCTTGTAGTGGTCCCAGTGACCGGAGGTCTTGTAGAGATTTACGGTACCGACGCAGGGAGTCATAACATGAAGGTAGCCTAACTTTCTTTCCTTGTCACGGATGTAGGTTTCCAGCTCCTGCCAGATGGTGTAGCCCTTCGGTAAAAACATGGGAAGACCGCGGCCTACCAGGTCGTCTACCATAAACAGGTTCATGTCCTTGCCAATCTTTCTGTGGTCTCTTTCCTTAGCTTCTTCAAGCAGCTTAATGTGTGCTTCCAGCTCTTCTGCGGTGGGGAAGCAGACACCGTAAATTCTCTGCAGCACTTTGTTCTTGGCATCGCCCTTCCAGTAAGCACCGGAATGTCTGATGAGCTTGAAGTTGCGGCAAAGCTTTACATTATCTACATGAGGTCCGCGGCAGAGGTCGGTAAAATCGCCCTGCTCATAGCAGGTGATATGACCGTCTTCCAGACCGTCGATTAAGTCCAGCTTGTACTCGTCATCCTTAAACATTTCCTTCGCTTCTTCCTTGGAAATCTCCTTGCGGATAATCTTTTTGCCGGTCTTGGCAACCTTCTTCATTTCCTGCTCAATTCTGGGAATGTCTTCGTCATGGATAACGTCATCGCCCAGGTCTACATCATAGTAGAAGCCTTCTGCCACAACGGGGCCTACCCAGAATTTTGCCTGAGGATACAGATGCTTGATTGCCTGTGCCATTAAGTGGGCGCAGGAATGGTTTAAGGTTGCAAGCTGTTCGTCTTCTTTAAAGTTTACCATTGTTTTTTCTCCTTTTTTTCGGGAAGCCGGTGACATACTTCAAAAACTATACAGAATAAAATTATGCCGGATAATTTTCAAAATAAAAAGCACCCCTGGGTATTGCTACCTAAGGGTGCATTATGCACGGTTCCACCTTGATTTTCACTCTTTGCCTGTAACGCGGCTATACGGTAACGCTTACGACTGCTCTCCTGATGCATACTGCTCACGGTATGCAGCTCTCGCGTACAGCTTCGGAATGGTTTTCCTGTATCTTCTCCAAAGCCGCTTCCACCTTTGCGGCTCTCTCTGTGTGGCACCGGGTACAGTACTCTTTCCTTCATTGCTTTTCTCATATGGCTTATTGTACCACGCACTTATTTTTTTAACAACTGCTTTTACAGAATTTTTGCTTCTATTTTTTATTTCTTTTCCAGAATCTTCATGAACTCGTCGCCGGTAATGGTTTCTTTTTCATAAAGGTACTGGGCAAGCTCGTCCAGCTTCCTGCGGTTTGCCTTTAAGATGCCGATGGCTTTTTCATGCTGCTGCTTTACCAGCTCCACAACCTTCTTGTCGATTTCCTTCTGGGTATCGGCGGAGCAGGAAAGGGAAGTATCGCCGCCAAGGTACTGGTTCGTCACGGTTTCCATGGCTACCATGTCAAAGTCTTCGCACATGCCGTAACGGGTAATCATGGCGCGGGCTAACTTGGTTGCCTGCTCAATATCGTTGGAAGCGCCGGTGGTAATCTCGTTAAAAATAACTTCCTCCGCGGCACGTCCGCCGGTAAGGGTGGCAATCTTATTTTCCAGTTCTACCTTGGTCATCAGGTTCTTGTCCTGCTGCTCCACCTGCATGGTGTAGCCGAGGGCGCCGGAGGTACGGGGAATAATGGTAATCTTCTGCACCGGAGCGGAATGGGTCTGCAGGGCAGCCACCAGGGCGTGTCCGATTTCATGGTAGGAAACCACCAATTTTTCATGGTTAGACAGTACGGCATTCCGTTTCTGGTAACCGGCAATAACCACCTCGATGCTTTCTTCCAAATCGGCTTCGTTCACAATGGTGCGTCCGTTTCTCACGGCACGGAGGGCTGCTTCGTTAATAATATTGGCAAGCTCTGCACCGGAGGCGCCGGATGCCATTCTGGCAATGGTGTGGAAATCCACATCTTCGCCCACTTTAATCTTTCTGGCATGAACTTTGAGAATGGCTTCCCTACCGGCTAAATCGGGCAGTTCCACAGGCACTCGTCTGTCGAAACGTCCGGGACGGGTCAGCGCCGGGTCAAGGGACTCGGGACGGTTGGTTGCAGCTAAAATAATAACGCCGTTGTTGCCTTCAAAGCCGTCCATTTCGGTAAGAAGCTGGTTTAAGGTCTGCTCTCTTTCGTCGTTGCCGCCAATCTGGCCGTCACGCTTTTTACCGATGGCATCGATTTCATCAATGAATACGATACAGGGAGCTTTTTCCTTTGCCTGGCTGAACAAATCACGTACCTTGGCAGCGCCCATACCGACAAACATTTCCACAAATTCCGAACCGGACATGGAGAAGAACGGGACGCCCGCTTCACCGGCTACGGCCTTTGCCAGCATGGTTTTACCGGTTCCGGGAGGGCCTACAAGCAGAATACCTTTCGGCATGGAAGCACCGGCCTCCGTATATTTCTTCGTGTTGTGCAGATAATCTACGATTTCCTTTAAGTTGTCCTTGGCTTCGTCCTCGCCGGCTACATCGTCAAAGTGGATACCTTCCGTGGACTGCACATAAACCTTAGCGTTGCTCTTTCCCATGCCGAAGGACATGGCATTTTTGCCGCCTGCATGTTCGATAAGCTTTCGTCCCATAATCTGTCCAATGATGATAAACACAATAATGGGCAGAAATATAGTCAATAAACCGCTTAAAAGGGGCGAAGTTTTCTTTTCAATATTTTTAGAGAAAGTAGCTCCCGCCTCATAGAGCCTTTCCGTCAGGTTCGGATCGTCCATGGTGCCCGTCTTGTAAATCTGAGTTTCCGCCTTGTCCGTAAACAAAATCTGGGAATCGGAAATTTCCACTTCCCCGATGTTTTTATCCTCCGTCATGCTCATGAAGGTGCCGTAATCGACTTCCTTTACACGGTTTTCCATAATCATGGGGGTGACAAACATATTGAACAGGAAAAGTATCAGTAAAACAATTCCGTAATAGTAAAGTAACGGTTTCTTGGGTGATTTGACTTCTTTCATGTCATTTCCTCTCTTTTTGCCTGCTTTGCGCATACATTCTTCTTAATGTATTATGAGACATGCAAAATTTGTTATTCATATTTTGCTCTCTATACTATAGCACATATCATACGGAATAACGATTAAAAAAGTATAAAATAAATTTAAAAGTTTGCAAAAAAACAGGGCTGAGGAAACTCAACCCTGCTTATATTTGCAGCCATTATTACTTAGACTTCGGTTTCACAATAACCTTATAAGTCGCCTTTGCGGAACTGCCGTCAATACAGGAAACGGTTACCGTATAGGTACCCACCTTATTTCCGGCAAAGGTGATGTACGGATATCCGTTGGAAACCGTATATCCGACTGTAAGTCCCTCTTTGTTACTCTTGACATCTACCGCATAGCTGCAGGTACCATAGGATGTACCTGTTTCATAAAGCCGCTCACCGCCAACTTCTCCTACTTCCAGCGAATAGGCTCTGGCATATCCTACTTTGATTTTTTTTACCTTATCACAGGACACCACCACATAGGTTGCCACCAGATTGCTTCCATCATTGGTTTTTGCCGTAATGGTAACTTTATAACTTCTGTCCGACATACCCGTCACACGTCCCTGATTATCTACCTTTACTGCACTGGGATTGCTGGAAGTCCAGGTAAGCTTCTTGGCATCTGCATTGACCTTGCCGCTTGCGGTTTCAAAGGTCGGAATTAACTTCAGGGTAGTTCCCTTCGCTACATAATTGCTTCTTCCACCCTGCGGGGAAATCATCAGGTTGGTGGCAGGATTCTTTACCGTTACCTTAATCGTGGCTTTCTTGTTTGTGCCGTCCGTGGTTGCTACCGTAACGGTTGCCGTACCGGTGCCATTGCCGGTAGCCTTTATGGTAAGCTTGCTGCCGCTTCCTGTGACCGAAACCAGTCTGGGAGCGCTGCTGGTTGCACTCCAATAAGGAGAACTGCAGTTTACCGCTACGGTTGCGGAAGTTGCTGCACCCTTATTATTAGTGGTGCGGAAAATGTCCACACTCTTTTTATCCACGGTCAGCGTTGTGTTCTTTTCCTCTTCTATAATCGAAATAACATAGTTTGCGGAGGCACCGCTGCCGTCCGCGGCGGTTGCCGTAACGGTAATATTGCACGGTTTTGCATTCTTTGCTGCTTTCACCACACCGTTTACCACGGTAATACCTTCCCCGGCGGGAGAATAACTCCATTTCACCTTCTTATTGGCTGCCGTAGACGGGAACACATTGGCAGTCAGCTTGACAGACTTGCCCTGTCTTACACACATGGCGGTTCCGCTGTTTGCAATGGTCACGGAAGTCACTGCCTGCTTTACGGTTATGGGAATCGTAACCATCTTGCCGCTGCCATCGGTAGCTACACCGACTAACTTGGTTTTTCCTGCCTTATTACCGGTTATGACAACATTTCCGTTGTTTTTTGTCATGGATGCAATGCTGCTGTCCTCGATAGTCCAGCTAAGAGAGGAGCCATTATAGGTTGTTTTATTCTTTCTGGTTACCGTAACATCCGTTGCTGCAAGTGTAAAGGCAGCGCCGGTGTTCACGGTAACGCTTTTTGTCTTGGTAGTAATGCTTGTTACCGGATTTGAGGAAACCGCACATACCTTGATAGTAAAAGTTTTTTTGACACTGTTGTTATTTGCCATTTTTGCGGTTATCAGATAGGTGCCTGTAAGTGCTGTTTTGCTTGCGGTAACCTTGCCGGATGCATTGATGGAAACACCGGTTACCTTCGGGTCATTGTCGCTTGCTGTATTGTTGTTATATCGTTCCAGGCTCCATGTTATCTTCTTGTCCGGTGCATAATCCGGTGTGCATGCAGCTTTGAGCGTAAGACTGGTACCCTGCGCCAGTGTACTTACTCCATTGGTCGATGTAACTGTAAGGGAAGATACCTCCGGCTTAAACGTAAACCTGCCGGATAATGCCGGGCTCGCCAGCCTATTGGAGCTTTTTAGCGCAATGGCATACACGGTGACACTTGCCTGGTTTCCAACCGGAATGCCTGTCGTACTGGTGTACGGCAGTGCATTGTCTGACAGCACACCGTTTTTATAGGTTACGGGCTTACCGTCTGTGGAGTAGTAAATGATACAGCCGGGATCCGGGCTCTTTATGGCTACTCTGATAGATGGACTGGTATAAGTTCCCGGCTTTGTTACGAATTCCGGCTTCTTCGGCGCAGCTTCGTTGTTTGTCAGCCCCAATGCCTTGGCTAAGTCAATGCAGCCTTTTCCGAGTCCCTTTCCCGTTACCTTGCTGCAGCTGCTGTCCATCTTCTTAAGCAGGGCATCTACCTTTGCCTTACCGGAAAGATTGGACGGAAGGGTTGCCCAGATTACGGCTGCCGCACCGGCTGTTACTGGGGTAGCCTGAGAAGTACCGCTCATGCTTTTGTAAGAGGAAGCACTGTCCTTGTAGGTGGAATAAATATCCACACCGGGCGCGCTGTAACGGACACCGGAATCATAGTTGGAAAAATAAGCCTTACCCATGCTCTTATCGAGTGCCGCTATGGAAATGGTACTCTTATAAGCCGCGGGGTAATGTGCAGAGTTACTGAACTCGTTTCCTGCTGCACAGAATACGGCAATACCAGCTTCATAAGCCCTCTGATAAGCATCTGCTTCTACCTTGCTGTATAAGGCACCCCCTAAGCTCATATTAATAATATCTACTCTATTGTTTACCGCCTGATTGACACCTTTAATAATGGTAGAAGAAGCGCCGCTTCCGGTATCCCTCAAAACCTTAATGGAATAAATGTAGCATTCCGGTGCTACACCGGCACCGCCTGTTCCGTTGTTCAGTTTTGCACCGATAATACCGCTGACATGGGTGCCGTGTCCGTGACCGTCTGCCGTACCGTAGCCGACATCAATGGTTTTTACCGCCGATACGTCATCATGACCCGCTAAAATACCGGTATCCAGAACCGCTACCTTAACACCTTTTCCACGGTATCCCGCTGCCCAGGCAAGCTGGGAGTTCAGCACACTGTGCTGCCACTGATAGCCTCCGTTGGTGGTGTTCAGGTACGGGTCATTGTAACCGTCTGTCCCCAGGAATTCCTCTTCTTCCTGACCGCCGGATTCCTCTTCCTCCGCAGCCGCAAAATCGTAGGTCTGTTCTTCCACGATTTCCTCTGCGTCCACATCCTCTATGTAACGGTAATAGTTGGGCCATGCGGCAGGCAATGCCATTTCTTCCAGGGAAGAAGCATAGACCGCATCCTTTACGCTTGCCTCAGGCAGGGATTCATCCGCATTTAAGGTGATGACTGCCACACCAAAGAAATAATCAGTCAGTGTACCGTTAAAAGCCTGCGCATAGGCATTCGCCTCTTCCTCGGTTTCCGCTTCCACCAGAATTTCCGATTCTGCATAGTCAACGCCTTCTTCTGCGCCTCCCCACTCCTGTGCGTAATTTCCGAGAATTGTCTTATCATCCATTTCCGTTGCAGTCAGGGCATACTCTTCCGTGAGTCCCGGGAACATCTCCTCTAACTCATCGGAAGCCTCCGGTACATTGCCCGATACATCGCCTGCGGAAACATCTTCGTTCTCACCCGGCTTACCGGCATCTTCTCCGGGTACTTCCGTACCGTCTCCGCCGGATACGTCAGCCGGTGCTCCCGGCTCCCCGGCATCCCCGTCAGATATGTCAAACTCTACGGTCTGCGCGGGTTCCTCCGCCAGCACGTAACCGTTTTCGCCAAAGGCAATGGTAAATGCCAGTGCCAGTGCAAGACTTCTTTTTACAAATTTCTTTCTCATTTCTTCCTCCCCTGATCGATGGTTAATGTATTATTGGTGGAAAGGGCGGGATAATTGTTTTTCTCACCCAATGCAATCAGTTCCTGCGGATCCTTTGTGGTCTCATACTCTGCCACACCATAAGAAAAATTCACTAATTCTATTCCGTACAGCTCCGCAATTTTTTTGGCTTCCTCTTTCGTATCCGCCAGAGCAATCATGGAAACCTTTTCCCCCATGATTTCCTCTTCTTCTGTCGAGGAATGGTTTCTTCCGGTATCTCCGGCATCCTCTGCCGAGGAATGGTTTCTTCCGGTATCTCCGGCGTCCTCTGCCGGTTCCTTGTTTTCCTCAGTTTCTTTCGGTTTGCTTTCTTCCTGTACGTCAGTGTCCGCTTCCGTCTCCCCGTCCGTTTTCTCCGGCTCTGCAAGATACCCGGGGTCTGTTTCTGACATACCGGAATTCCAATCATTGGCGTCCGGACTTTCCGTCGTTCCCTGCCCGGTATCCCGGCTGCCGCGGCCAAGTAAAATGATAACGGCAATTACCAGAAAAACGGCAATTACGCCTATCACCGCATACATGACTTTTTTATTCACCCTCACTGCTCCTCCCTCCTGAAAGCAATTTTTCACACTTGATTTTATTGTATAAAAGTTGGAGCAATATGTAAATAGATGTTTTTTGCACTTTACCAGCCTTTTTCATATAAAATAACAAAAAAACAGAGCGAAGTCTCCTTCGCTCTGCCTCTTTTTTCATTATTCTACAGTGATAGTATATACGCATTTTGCGGTACTGCCATCCAGACAGGAAATCGTAACAACATAGACTCCCTCTTTATTGCCGCTGAATTTAATCTTGTGGGTACTGCGGTCGTACTCTGCTGTAAGTCCGGGTTTATTTACTTTCACATCAATCATATAACTGCAGTCACCGCCGTTTGCCGCTACTTCCTTTACCTCCTTTTCAAAGGTATCACCCACATTTACCGTCAGGATGTCATCGTCATCAATAGAAATGGATTTTACCATGTCACAGGCATATACGGTATAGGTTGCCTGAACATTGCTGCCGTCCGCTGATACTGCGGTAATGGTAACGGGGCCTTCCAGACCGCTGTTACCGGTTACCCGTCCGTAGGAGTCAACATCCACTGCCGCCGCGTTGGACGTTCTCCAGTAGAAGCCCTGATTGTTCTTTGTTACACTTCCGTGATTATTGGTAAGCGTTGTGAGCATCTGCATGGAGGAATCACAGGCAATGTATGCACACCTTCCTCTTTCAGGCGAAATTCTCAAGCTTGATGACGGGTTCTTCACTGTTACACGGATGGGGATGTTTTTATTGGTGCCGTCCAGTGTGCCGACGGTAACGGTCGCCGTTCCGACGGCTCTTCCGGTTGCCTCCAGATAAACAAAATCTCCCCGTTTTTCCGCCTTTACAATGCCGGGGGCGCTGTTGCCTGTAATGTTCCAGAGATCGGCAGAATCGCTTAAGACCTGAATGGACCTTGTGGTGGAAGAACCGTAGCCGTTATTGATACGATAGAGGTCTACCCGGGTATCCTGCGTACGGATATTGGTCTTGCTATAGTTTTTCACTTCCACCGTAAAGCTTGCTTCCGCTCCGTTTTCATCCAGGGCTTTTGCTGTGATGGTATAGGTACCGGGTTTTGCCTTTCTGTCCGCCTTTACCACACCGTTCTTTACGGTAACGCCGTTACCGGCAGGATTTACCGACCATTTGACCGCCTTGTTGGAAGCATTGGCAGGCTCCACTACCAGATTTAATTTAATGGATTTATTGCAGGCTAAAGTATAGCCTGTCTCCGTTGTCTTACAGTTGGTTACATACAGTTTTTTTACGGGCTGCTTTACCGTGATATTTAATACCACCGTCTTGCCGCTGCCGTCCGATGCAATACCGGTAATCTTGGTCTTGCCGAATGCAACGCCCTGCACATAAACGGAGCCGTTTGCCTTGCTGCTTACAACGGCAATGCTCTTATCGGCGGAGTACCAGTTAATATCTGAGGCTGCTGCGCTTTCCGCTACGCGCATGCCTTTTTTCTTGATGGTAATGTTGTTTACCAGGGCAAGCTGTCCTGCCCAGACGGTGATGTTTTTATTCTTCACCATAATGGCTGTGGTAAGGTCCTGGGCTGCTGCCTTTATTTCCACCTCCATGGATGTGGAAAGTCCGTTTTTAAGTGTTGCCGTTATCCGGTAAATGCCGGGTACTGCCTTCTTTGTCGCGGAAATTCTGCCGGAGGCGCTGATGGTTACGCCGGTTTTTTTGTACTCATTTTTCACATAAACCTCTTTGCCGGTCTGTTCGTCCTTCTGTACTGCCTCCAAGGTCCATTTTACGGATTGTTTCACCCCGTAATCCGGTGTCTGTACGGCACGGAACGCAAGTCCCGTTCCCTGTGTCAGATATTTTGCTCCGGTAACGGATTCCACCCGGACACCAAACACTTCCGGCCGGAAGGTATATCTTGCCGAAGCCACCGGACTGGCAAGCTGGTTGCTGTTCTTGATAACCATGGCGTAAACCTGCACATAGTTCTTTCCACCTATTTCAATGGGACCGGTATATTCCTTCGCATTGTCGGAAAGTACACCGTTCTTAAAGGTAATGGTCTTGCCGTCGGTGGAATAATATGCCGTGCAGCCCACTTCCACGCCGGTCAGCTCCAGCATAATGGTATTGTCTTTATAAGTGCCGGCTTTCTTGGAAAAACCGGGCTTCTTGGGCGCTGCGTTGATATTGGTAAGCGCCAGTGCCTTTACCAGATCCACATAGCCCCTTCCTAAATCGGTACCCTGTGCCTTGATGCAGCTGCTGTCCATTTTCTTAAGAAGGGCATCCACTCTTGCCTTGCCGGTTCCTTTAACGGTGGGCAGAATTAAGGCTGCCGTACCTGCCATGATGGCGGATGCCTGGGAAGTACCGCTCATGGATACATAGGAAGAAGGTCCTTCGTTGCTGGCGGAATAAATACCGACGCCAGGTACGCTGTAGCGCACGTTTTTATCGTAATTGGAGAACGGCGCCTTGGTCATGCCTGTATCCAGTGCCGCTACGGCAATGGTTGTCTTGTAGGCTGCAGGATAAGTGCAAACGTTGGAGTAACCGTTGCCCGCCGGGCAGAATACGGCAATACCGCTTTCATACGCCTGCTTGTAAAGGCTCTCCTCCATGGCACTGTATTCCGTGCCGGCAAAGCCTACGTTTACAATATCTACATTTTCTTCCATTGCTTTATAAAGTGCACTGATAATGCTGGCACTGTCGGTTCTGCCGGCTTCCCTGCTCACCTTGATGGAGTACAGGGTACATTCCGGTGCGATACCGGCGCCGCCCTTTCCGTTGTCAAGTGTACCTCCGATTAAGGCTGCAATGTGGGTGCCGTGACCGTTGTTGTCCTCTGTGCCGAGGGCATTGTTCACGGTGCTGATATCGCAGGTAATCACATTCGCCAGTTCTTCGTGGGCGGTATTGATACCGGTATCCAGAATGGCGACCTTTACGCCCTGTCCGCGGTAACCGGCATTCCATGCCTGTGTGGTATTCAGTACTTCATGATACCACTGGCTATTGTCCGCACGGATATTTAAATACGGGTCGCTGTAATCTGCCGACTGGGTATATCTGTAATAGTTGGGCCATGCGGCGGGAAGTCTGGTGCCTTCTGCTGCGGAAGCCTGTACGGCATCGTACACGCTGGCTTCGGGAAGACTTTCATCCGCATTCAGTTCCACGAGGGCAACCGTACCGAAGTAGGAAACCAGTGTGCCGTTAAATGCCTCTGCGTACTGCTCCGCTTCTTCCTTCGTTGCCGCTTCTATTAAAACCTGGCCGGGAACATAATCTTTTCCTGCGTCTGCTTTTGTCCACTCTGTCCGGTGACTGCTTAAGAGGTCTTTTTCCGCATAAGCTTCTGCGGAAAGTGTGTACTCATCGGAGAGTCCCGGGAACTTGTCCTCCGTATCTTCCGAAGCAGGCGCATCACTGCCGGACACATCTTTCGCCGGTGCATCGTTTCCGGTAATATCTGTCGGATTCTCTGCGTCATTGCCGGTTACATCCGTCTCTCCTCCTGCCGTTTCTTCTGTTTCTGCATATTGGGAAATCTCCGTTTCATAAGCCTGCAGAGGCTCTGCTGCCAGTGCGCTGCTGCTTTCTCCAAGCGCCATCGTCAGTGCCAGCATCCATGCGATTCCTCTTTTGCCGAATTTCTTCATTTCTACGCCCACTTTCTTTTTGGTAAAACTTTTCTGTGTTTTGTTTCTTTTCCGAGACTTCCGTTTGGGAAGCTCTTCTTTCATTGTAGAGACAACAATATATTATGTAAATAGCTTACGCTGCCCAAAATTCTTAATTTTTTGTGTAGATGCCCTACAGTGCGGACTCTTCCTGCACAATGTCTTTTTTCTTAATCAGACGGCTCTTGTACTCTTCTTTTACTTCGTACTTGCTGACGCCCTGTAAAATCCGGATTTTCTCGCCGGTGGCATCGTCCTGCAGATAAAAATCAAAGGTCTTTTTGTCCGCATAGCTTACCATGTGCGGTGTAAAATGCACGTTGGAAGGCGCCTGTGCCAGAAGCTGTTTGATTTCCTTCTTCTGCTCCTTGTCTGCCTTGAGGCCGTTCATGCAGACCGGGCATACGGAATAATAGTCCGTTCCCATGGGAATTAAGGGGATGTAGTCAAAATGACCCCATTTGGAATCCCTGATAATTTCTCTCGGATAGGTGTGTCCGCAGTTGCAGGCTACCGGCTGTCCGTAACATCCCTTGTTTTTTCTGAAATGCTGTACTCCATAATAAAAAATCATAACTTCTCTCCTTTTCTCCCTCCCGGGAATGCTTTAACATATACAGAAAAAATGTACCATATTTTAGCACGCTTTGCAATTCCTACGGCTTTGCTTTATAATAAAGAATATCTGAATACCCGCAAGGAGGACGTTTTATGAGTAGCTGTGTAAAAGAACCCAGGTGGCTTGACAATGCTGTTTTTTATGAGATTTATCCCCAGTCTTTTAACGATACCAATGCCGACGGTATCGGCGATATTCCCGGCATCATTGAAAAGCTGGATTACATTAAGGATTTAGGCTGTACCGCTCTCTGGCTCAACCCCTGTTTCCTTTCTCCCTTCGGCGACGCCGGTTATGACGTGGAGGATTATTATACGGTAGCGCCCCGTTACGGCACAAATGCCGACCTGGTGCGTCTGTTTAAGGAAGCGCATGCAAGGGATATGCATGTGATTCTGGACCTGGTACCCGGTCATACCGCCGTTACCTGCAAGTGGTTCAGGGAGTCCATGAAAGCGGAGAAAAATGCTTATACCGACCGTTATGTCTGGACGGACAACATCTGGGAAACGCCGGAAAACATGGGCTGCATCCGCGGTATTTCCGACCGTGACGGATCCTGCGTCGTAAACTTTTTCTCCCACCAGCCGGCCTTAAACTACGGCTTCTACCGTCCCGACCCGGACAAAAAGTGGCAGCAGCCCATGGATGCCGAGGGTCCTATGGCTACCCGGGAAGAACTTAAGAATATCATGCGTTTCTGGCTGGGACTCGGCTGTGACGGTTTCCGTGTGGACATGGCAGGTTCCTTAGTTAAAAACGATGAGGACGGCAAGGGCACCATTTCCCTCTGGCAGGACATCCGCGCTTTCCTTGACAAAGAATTTCCGGCTGCCGCCATGGTAAGCGAATGGGGCGAACCGGACAAGAGCCTTATCGGCGGTTTCCATATGGACTTCCTGCTGCATTTCGGTCCTTCCCACTACAACGATTTGTTCCGCTGCGAAGAGCCTTATTTTTCCTCCCGAGGAAAAGGCAGCGCCAAAGAATTTGTGGCAAAATACAAAGAAAATTATGAGAAGACAAACGGCAGAGGACTTATCTGTATTCCTTCCGGCAACCACGACATGGACCGTCTGGCAAGAAGTCTTTCTCCCGAAGAAATGAAGATAGCGTTTGCTTTCCTGCTTTCCATGCCCGGCGCGCCGTTTATCTATTACGGCGATGAAATCGGTCTGCGTTATGTGGAAGGCCTTACTTCCGTGGAAGGCGGCTACGGCAGAACCGGTTCCCGTTCTCCCATGCAGTGGGACAAAACCCCCAATGCCGGCTTTTCCTCCGCTCCCGCCGCAAAGCTTTATGTCCGGCAGGATGATGCCCCGGACAGACCCGATGCTGCAAGCCAGTGTGCGGATGAAGCGTCCCTGCGCAGCGAGGTAAAACGGCTCATTGCCCTGCGTATGGCACATCCCGCCCTGCAGAGCAAGGGAACCGTTTCCTTCCTTTCCGACAATTATCCCCTTGCTTACGTACGAAGCAGCGCAGAGGAAAGCATTTTAGTGATTATCAATCCCTCTGCAGCACCTGCGGTTCTGTCCGCAGAGGAGCTGTGCGCCCTTAATAAAGAATTACTTTATACCGTCGGCGGCACGGTAAAAGAAAATGCCGACCATGCTTTACAGGTGGACGGCGGTACCGCAGCTTTTATTTCTCTTACAAAATAAGTCAGAAGAAAAGGCGTATGAAAATTTTCGTTTCATACGCCTTTCACAATGTTACTTATTTGTAATGTTTCTTTTTACAGGGAAGCCTTCAGGATTGCCAGAATATCCTCTTCCTTCAGCGGTGCCCAGGCATTTTCCAGACCCTCGTTTTCGGCAATGTGATGTGCCATTTCGGAAAGTCCTGACTCATCGATACCCACTTCCTTTAGGTGCATGGGAATGCCCATGGTCTCAAACAGACTGTAGGTTTTATCAATGGTCTTTTCCGCAATTTCAAAATCGGGCAGGGATGCATCAATACCGAAAATATGCTCGCCGAAGCTGACAAAACGTTCTACGGTCTTTTCGTTTAAGATGTATTTCATCCATCTCGGAGTGAGAATTGCCAGCCCCTCGCCGTGGGTGATGTCATAATATGCACTCAGAGCATGCTCCATACCGTGAAGCGGCCAGCCGGAAGGGCTGTTGCCGATTGCCAGGATACCGTTGCAGGCAAGGGAACAGTCCGCCATCAGCTCTGCTCTGGCATCGTAATTGTCCGGCTCTTCCAGCGCAACTTTTACATTTTCTATAAGGCTCTTGATAACGGTTTCGCACATGCCGTCGGAAAGGGTGGTATGCACGCCGCAGAAATACTGCTCCATCACATGATTGATGGCATCGGCGGTACCTGCTGCCGTCTGCTTTTTCGATACGGAGAAGGTGTATCCCGGGTCTAAAATGGAAACTCTGGGATAAAGCAGTTCATCCAGATAGCCGACCTTGTCGTTGGTTTCCGTGCGGGAGATTACACAACCGGAGTCATATTCGGATCCGGTCGCCGCCAGTGTCAGAATGTCCACAAGAGGGAGAGCTTCCTTTGCTTTCACCCTATAGGTAATCAGATCCCAGGGTTCTCCTTCATAGCACGCGCCCGCGCAGATTGCCTTGGAGCAGTCCAGTACGCTGCCGCCGCCCACAGCCAGCACTACATCAATTTTATGTTCTTTGCAAAGTCTGACGCCTTCCAGCACACTGGGATTATATTTGGGGTTGGGTGCAATGCCGGACAGTTCATATACTTCAAAGCCTTCCAGCAGTTTTTTCACCTCGTCATACAGTCCCATTTTCTTAATGCTGCCGCCACCGTAAGTCAGAAGCACCCTGGTGCCGTAGGGTTTTAATGCCTTCGGAAGTTTTTTTACCGCGTCTTTTCCGAAAATCAGTTTCGTTGGTGTACAGTACGTGAAATTTTCCATAGTTTTTCCTCTCTTTCTTTAGATATTCTTTTTTTTATTGTAAACCTTGGAGCCCACTCCAAGTCAAGATTTTTTTGCCGTCCTCAAAGAAATGTAAAAGTAACTTCCGCATACCCTGTTTACCTTTTACCACGGACGGGAAAAAGCTCCTGCACAACAGGCTCTCCCTGCGTACAGAAGCTTTTTCTCCTTTTGTCTGTAGAATTCCCATTCCTACACATAATGTCTCATTGTTTACACTTTCAACGAGACTCGGTGCCGTAATCACTGTTTTGAAATACAAAAGTCATTCCCGTAAATTTTGATTTCCCGATTAGCGGCCTCCCCCGGTATAGAATTAGCCGAAAGGTGCTAAGTAGTTGTCTTTTGCGTCCGATCCGTCATGGCCGCTTCCAATCCCGCTTCCGCTTCCTTTACCGTTTCCACGATAATCTGCTCGGCAATGGGCTTGAGGTCCATATGTAACACAAACTCCGTAAGCTGCTCTCTTGTTTCATCCGGTACTTTGTACAACAGACAATTACAATACAGAAAGCGCCAGATTTTCTGCTCCATGGTGAAATACAAATCACACTTTTTTGCCATAAAGCCCCGCATCATACCCGCGGATGCGATTTCCATTTCATAGAAATCCTTGAGTCCGCATTCCGGCACATACCTCTGGAAAATCTGTCTCCATTTCTCTGCGGTTTCCCTATAGATAAACTCCATGGTGGACGGCAGCGAATATGCCATGGTATACACTTCCCGGATAGGCTCGGACAGCTCCGCAATATAAAGCTGCAGCACCGTCTGCACCACATAAGTATGAAGTGGGTCCTCGTCCTTTTTTAAAATCTTTGCCGTAGTTTCAAACTGACAGGTAAACATTCTCTTGGTCAGTGCCAAAAGCAGCGCCTCCTTATTTTCAAAGGCTGCAAAAAAAGAAGAGGGGGCCATGCCGGCTTTTCTGGCGATGGCCGCTGTCGTAGTCTTTTCATATCCGTTCTCAAGGAATAACTTCACAGCCGCCAGGAGCATCTTGTTTCTTCTTGTCAATCCTTTTTGCTGTAATCCCCTTGGCATGATATTCCTCCGTAAGTATGTTTATAAGTCTACTATTGACTATGGTCAATAGTAACACACTTTTTTATACTCAGCAATGATATTTTTTATTTTTTGATACCAAAAGTATTGATTATTTATCATTTTTACCACCCAGCGCCAGAGTTTCATTCCTGATTAACCCGGCATGATGGAGAGAATGTTAACGCATGACCACCGGGTTTCAATATATTTGCAGGAAGAAAACAGGAGCAGTCATTTCTGACTGCTCCCGCATACTCTTCCTAAATATTTATTCCTAAAAATCCGTACTTTCTTCTTTACGTTCTTTCATACTTTCTTCCGTACTTTCTTCCGTACTTTCTTCTTTACGTTCTTCCTTGCTTTCCTCTTTTCTGCTGCGTCCGTAGATGACTGTCAGGCGTTTCATCTGTCCGGCAAGCTCCTCCGTAAAGGCGCCTTTTTCCATGCGCCAGGTCCAGTTGCCGCCCAGTGTGGAAGGGGTGTTGATACGCGCCTCCTTATCCAGACACAGGTAGTCCTGCATAGGTATCATACAGAGATTTGCCACACTGCTCATGGCAAGGGCAATGAAATTCCACGAAAGCGTATCCTCGTCCAGTGCCGGGATGCGCATATACTCTCTGGCAAAGGCCCGGCTCTCTGCGCTGATTTCATGATACCAGCCGCGGGTCGTGGTGTTGTCGTGGGTTCCCGTGTATACTACCGAATTCGGAGTATAGGTATGAGGCAGGTAATTGCTCGGCTCCCTGGGGTCAAAGGCAAACTGCAATACCTTCATGCCGGGATAGCCGGAGTCTTTTAAAAGCTCCTTTACGGACTCCGTTAAAAATCCCAGGTCTTCTGCGATAATGGGTAAATCCCCTAACCTTTCTTTTACGGTACGGAACAAATCCATGCCCGGTCCAGGCATCCACTTGCCGAATTCCGCCGTCTTATCCCCATAGGGTATCGCATAATACTCATCAAATCCACGGAAGTGGTCAATCCGGACCACATCATATAAGGAAAAACAATGGGCAATGCGTTTCAGCCACCATTCGTATCCGGTCTTTTTATGGTAATCCCAGTTAAACAGCGGATTGCCCCAGAGCTGCCCGGTTGCGGAAAAGGCATCGGGCGGACAGCCTGCCACACCGGTGGGAAGGTTGTCCTCTCCTATCTGGAATAATTTCGGGTTTGCCCAGGTATCGGCGCTGTCAAATGCCACATAAATGGGAATGTCGCCGATGATTTCAATGCCCTGTGCGTTGGCATAGGCATGCAGCTTATCCCACTGTTTCCGGAATTCATACTGCTGGAAACGGTAAAAATCCATTTCCGTTTTTAAGGCTGCTTTCGCTTCTTCCAGGGCTTCCGGTTCCCTGTTCCGGTAAGCATCCGGCCACTCTGCGAAGCTGATGCCGCCCTGTTTGTCCTTGATTGCCATAAAGAGGCAGTAATCGGTCAGCCAGTCCTCATTTTCCGTTAAAAATTTTTCATAAGCGGTGTCCGGCTTAAAACGGGAAAATGCCTTACGGAGAAGCGGGAATCGATGAAAATACAGCCACTCATAATCTATCGAGGACATGGCTTGCTCACCCTTGGCGGCGGGCATGCTCTCTTCACACTCTTTTTTTGTGAGCAGCCCTTCCTTTATCAGGGTTTCCGGGTCAATAAAATAAGGATTTCCCGCAAAGGTGGAGAAGGACTGGTACGGGGAGTCCCCATAACCGGTCGGACCAAGAGGCAGAATCTGCCACCTGGTCTGTCCGGACTTTTTTAACATATCTGCAAATTCATAGGCTTCCTTGGAAAAGCAGCCGATTCCGTATGCTGACGGCAAGGAAAAAACCGGCATCAAAACACCACATTCTCTCATGGTACTCATCCTTTCACACCTTCCAGATGTCCCTGTTGTATTCGGCAATGGTTCTGTCGGAGGAGAAATAGCCCGCCTTGGCGATGTTTACAATCATCATTTCCGCAAAGGCGCTTCTGTCCTCGTATGCCTTGTAGGCCTTCTCCTTGGCTTCCACATAGGAACGGAAGTCAAGCAGGGTCATGAACCAGTCTTTATTTAAGATTTCCTTCTGAAGCCGTACTAAGTTTTCCTCATGTCCGATAGTGAGGAGCTCCTTAGATGTGATAAAATCTACGGCTTCTTTTACCATGGCGTCTTTTTCGTAAATATCCTTTGCCACGTAGTCCGCCTTCTCATAATGGGCAATGACTTCTTCGCTCTTTGCGCCGAAGATAAAGATGTTGTCATCCCCCACCAGCTCATGGATTTCCACGTTGGCGCCGTCCTCCGTACCTAAGGTCACGGCTCCGTTTAACATGAACTTCATGTTGCCGGTACCGGAGGCTTCCTTGGAGGCTAAGGAAATCTGCTCGGAAATATCCGTAGCGGGAATGAGTTTTTCAGCCTTGGTCACATTGTAATTTTCCACCATTACCACCTTAAGGTAAGGGCTGACTTCGGGGTCATTGTTTACCAGTTCCTGCAGACATAACAACAGATGAATGATGTCCTTGGCAATCACATAAGCGGGCGCCGCCTTTGCACCGAAAATCACGGTAATAGGCATTGTGGGAATTTTGCCTGCTTTGATTTCCAGATACTTGTGAATGACGTACAAGGCGTTCATCTGCTGACGCTTGTATTCATGCAGACGCTTGATCTGGGTATCGAAAATGCTGTCGGGATTTAATGTGATACCCTGTGTTTCCTTCAGGTATCCGCACAGCTCCTTCTTGTTTTCCATTTTCACCGCAAGCAGTTTTTCCTTCATTGCGGCATCCTTTTTATACGCAAGTAAATGGGACAGTTCCTGCGCATCCTTCCGGTAACCGTTGCCGATGCTTGCATCAAGCAATGCCGACAGGCGGGGATTGCAGTGCAGAAGCCATCTGCGGAAGGTAATGCCGTTGGTCTTGTTGTTGAATTTTTCCGGATAAAGCTCGTAGAAAGCATGCAGCTCGGTCTGCTTTAAGATTTCCGTATGCAGGGAGGCTACACCGTTTACCGAAAAGCCGTAGTGGATATCGATATGCGCCATATGGACCACATCGTTTTTGTCAATGATAACCACTTTTTCGTCCGCATACTTTCTTCTTACCTTATCATCAAGAATTTCTATGATCGGTACCAGTTGGGGTACTACCTTCTGTAAGTAAGTAATCGGCCATTTTTCCAGTGCTTCCGCTAAAATGGTATGGTTGGTGTAGGCACAGGTCTTTGATACGATTTCAATGGCTTCGTCCATACCAATGCCTTTTTTCACCAGCAGACGGATAAGTTCCGGAATGATCATGGTCGGATGGGTATCGTTAATCTGGATGACCGCATATTCATACAGATTGTGGAGGTTGGAGCCTTTTTTCACACATTCGTCCAGGATAAGCTGGGCGCCGCTGCTTACCATGAAATACTGCTGGTAAATACGGAGCAGTCTGCCCTCTTCGTCGGAGTCATCCGGATAAAGGAACAGAGTCAGATTTTTTGCAATGTCGGTTTTATCAAAGGAAATGCCGTCCTTCACAATGGACTCATCCACGGTATCCACATCAAATAAATGCAGTTTATTGGTCCGGTTTTCATAACCGGTTACGGCAATGTCATACATTTTTGCCTGCAAAGTCAGGTTTCCGAAGGTAACCGGATAGGAAACACCGGTGTCGCTCAGCCAGTTTTTCTTCTCTATCCAGGGATTGGGAGTTTCCTTCTGCAGTCCGTCCGCGAATTCCTGTTTGAAAAGACCCAGATGATAATTTAAGCCGATGCCGTCGCCGGGAAGTCCCAGACTTGCCATGGAGTCAAGGAAGCAGGCTGCCAGTCTGCCAAGTCCCCCGTTGCCCAGAGAGGGCTCCGGTTCGATTTCTTCAATGGCGGCCAGGTCCTTGCCGTTTTCCGCAAGCAGCTCTTTCACTTCGTCATAGATGCCGAGGTTAATCATGTTGTTGGAAAGCAGCTTGCCGATTAAGAATTCGGCGGATACATAGTAAATTTTCTTTTTCTCTGCGTTTTCAGAACTGCTCTCTTTTGCCGTGCAGCTTTCTCTTTCCTCCGCCAGCTCTTTTACCACGGTGAGCAGGGCCTCGTAAATTTCTCTGTCCGATGCGTCTTTTATGGATTTACCGAGTTTCGTCTGTAATAATGCATGAATTGCCATGGGAAATTCTCCTTATAAATATAAAATCAACCTTTTACCGCGCCGGCAGCCACACCCTTGATGATGTACTTCTGTCCTGCCAGATATACGATAATGATGGGAATAATGGTCAGCATGATGCTTGCCATCATAGGTCCCATTTCTACTTTTCCGTAGCTGCCGCGGAAATACTGGATCAGCATGGGAATGGTTTTGTATTTCTTGATGTCCAGTACCAGGGTAGGAAGCAGATAATCGTTCCATACCCACATGGCTTCCAGAATACCTACGGAAATCATGGTGGGAGCCAGCATATGCATATCAATCCTAAAGAAGGTCTGTACCGGGTTGCAGCCGTCAATGAGCGCTGCCTCTTCGATTTCCACCGGAATGGATTTTACGAAGCCGCAGAACATGAATACCGCAAGCCCCGCACCGAAACCAAGATAAATAATCCAGATGGTCCAGGGGGTATTTAATTTCAGTCTGTCCGCTGTCTGGGACAGGGTGAACATTACCATCTGGAACGGCACTACCATGGAAAACGCAAACAGTAAGTACATTATTTTACTGAATGCACTCTTCACGCGGGTGATATACCATGCACACATGGAGCAGAAAAGTAAAATTGCCGCAACTGAGGTAATGGTAATAAACAGGCTGTAGAAAAGACTGCTTAAAAAGCCTTTGGATGCAATGGCATCAATGAAGTTGTCAAGTCCGGCAAAGGTTTCCGCTGTGGGAAGCTTAAACACCGAGCCGGTACTGATTGCAGATTCCTTTTTTAAGGAATTCATTAAAATCATGAAGGCGGGATAAATCCAAAGTAAAGAAAGAATGGAAAGAATTACCGTAGTAATGTAATTACCTATATTTCTCTTTTGTTTCATTACTGCTGCACCTCCTTAGAACGGGTTGCCTTTAACTGGAACAGGGCAATAGAAATAACCAGAATACAGAAGATGACGGCTTTTGCCTGTCCGTAGCCCTTCCAGAGTGCGCCTGCACGGGCATAGAAGGTCTGGTAGATATTGAGCGCCATCATTTCAGTGGAGTGATTGGGGTCACCGCCGGTTAATGCTAAGTTCTGATCAAAAAGCTTAAAGGAATTGGTCAATGTCAGGAATACACATACGGTAATGGATGACATAACCATGGGAATTTTAACCCTTAACAACGCCTGCCATTTGTTTGCTCCGTCAATTTCCGCTGCTTCAATCAGGGAATCGGGAACGTTCTGCAGTCCTGCAATGTAAATAATCATCATATAACCGATCTGCTGCCAGCTGACCAGAATGATCAGTCCCCAGAAGCCATACCACTCATTCAGAGCAAGTGCGGTACCATATCTGGAAAGAACTCCGTTAAAGATCAGCTGCCAGATATAACCAAGTACGATACCGCCAATCAGGTTCGGCATAAAGAATACGGTTCGGAAAATATTGGTTCCTTTGATTTTCTGGGTCAGTAAAACCGCCAGGCCAAAGGCGATAACGTTGATGGTCAGAATGGAAACTACCGCAAACAATACGGTGAATACAAAGGAACGTCCGAACGAAGCATCCGTCAGCGCTGCTTTGTAATTGGTAAGTCCAACCCACTTTGCATTGTTTACCGTTGTAAACTTACAAAAAGATAAATACAACCCCTGACCAAACGGAACGATAAATCCGATAATAAATGCAATCAATGTGGGAAGAACAAAAATCGGTGCACTTTTCTTCAATGCCTTCTCCATAAGCTACCTCCAAAAAACGGGCAGGCTTTTTTAGGTCCCTGCCCGTTAAATATAATCTAAATTACTGCTGGTTTGCTAACTGATATTCGGTTGCCCATCCGTCTACGAATGCACTTACGACTGCATCCCAGTTAGCATCGGTTTCGTCTGCTGCGTATGCGGTCAGAGCGGAGCCTACACCGTTCTTCCATTCTTCGGAAGGCATTGTGGGGAAGTTCCATGAAACAGGAGTCTTTCCTTCTGCGGTGTACTCTCTGTCCTGCTGAACAAACAGGTTAGTAGATTCCTTGGCATTCTTGAAAGGAATTACAAAGCCCATATCGTCTGCCATGCTGGAAGTACCTTCTTCAGAAGTTACACACCAGTAAAGGAAGTCTAAGGTTGCCTGGATATCTGCGGGATCTGCATCCTTGTTTACACACCAGTAGTTCTCGGTACCGGTGCAGAGACCCTGATTTGCTTCGTCACCTACGCCGATGTAGATGGGAATCATAGCTAAATCGTCATCGGTGAATTTGTTTTCGCCAACTAAGTTAGCATATTCCCAGGAACCGTTCTGGAAGAAGACTGCCTGCTTGTTTAAGAATTCGTTACGGGAGTCATCACCGGTCTTTGCTGCAAGGTCTTTACCTGCACAGGTGCTGTTGTTTACATATAAATCCCAGATTGCACGGTAATTATCCAGATAGGTGCCCTTGATGGCATCGGTGGAGCCGATTCCGTCATCTTTGTATTCAAAGTAAATGGGAAGGTTTGCTAAGTGTGTCTTAAATCTCCAGTCGGAAGAACCGTCCATACCTGCGGAGGTAAATGCTGAGAAACCGAGTTCGGAGGAACGTGCGGTAATGTCTTCCGCTACCTTCTTTAAGTCTGCAAAGGACTTGATGTCATCCACGGTGTAGCCTGCTTCTTTCAGTAAGGTCTTGTTGCAGATCAGACCGTAAGACTCGATTACATATGCAATACCTGCAACGGAATCTCCGTCCTTTAAAGCGTAATCCTCGCTGGTCAGTTCGTTGAATACTGCGGTACCGGAGAGATCATAGCAGTAATCCTTCCAGTTTGCCAGACCTACGGGGCCGTTTACCTGGAATAAGGTAGGAGCACCGCTCTTGCCCATTTCACTCATCAGAGTGGTTTCATAGTTGCCGCTTGCTGCGGTAACAACAGTTACCTTTGTACCTGTCTGTTCGGTATAGGTCTTTGCCAGTGCCTGCCACTGCTCATCCTGTTCCGGTTTGAAGTTCAGGTAATATACGGAGCCGCCTGCTGCGGTGTTTTCACCTTCTTTGTTGTCCGCTGCGGTGTTTTCACTTTCTTTGTTGTCCGCTGCGGTGCTTTCGCTGCCGTTTCCTGCATTGTTTGTGTTGTTATTGCCGCATCCGGTAAGGGTACCTACTGCCAGCGCCGTTGCCATTCCAAGGGCAAATAAACGTTTTACATTTTTCATACTTTTTCTCCCTTTCTTTTTAGAATGTGCTGCCGTGCAGCACGTTTCTTTGTTATGCACTTATCATAGCAGTAAACTTCCCATAACCATTATCAAATATTCAACCTTGAATGCAAAAAATTAAACCTGACGGTTATTGCTCCGCCTCATATTCCTTTATACTTTCATCCGCCATTTTCACAAAGCCTTCCGTATCAATTTTTCCTTCCTTCAGAAGGGGCAGCGCCTCTCCTATCGTTTCCTCCTGCAGAATGGAATTCCATTTTACCTGATAATTGGGAACAATCTGCGCAGCTCCGGTGAATGCTTCCATATAATCGGAAAGCACCTTGGGGGCTTCCTCAAAATCCTGTGTAAAAAAGGCTTCTTTTTCCTGTTTGTTGTAATGGGTGCGGAATTTCAAGAATTCCACTGCCGCCTCCTTTACCTCGTCGCTGTAGGTGGACACCACTGCCCAGCCGAAGGTCTCCGGAGAGGCTACCATGGTCCTTTGCGGAAAGGCTGCAAAACGCACCTTATCCTCCCAGCCGTCCGGAATCTGGTCAATCAACCAGTAACCGTTGGCGAGCATGGCTGCCTTGCCCGAAAAAAAGTTGCTGTACGCCACATCGTAATCCACATGCAGAGCATCCTCCGTGGTGTAGGTGAAAAGCTTCTGCAGGGTTGCCGCCAGCTTGTAACCGCTTGGGTTGTCATAGCTTTCCGGCAGCATCCGGTGCATAAAATCCGCTCCCTCCGGATCCTCCGCCACTGCCGCCGTTGCAATCAGCATGGGGGTCCAGCCGGTACCCTCCGTATGCAGGGCCAGCGGCGTAATCCCCTTCTCCTTCAGCTTATCACAGCAGGCATAAAATTCCTCCCATGTGGCAGGAAAGCTGTCTACCCCCGCCTGTGTGAACAGTTCTTCGTTATAATACATACCGGCACAGGTAAAGGCTGCCGTGCTGATGGGACCTAAATACACCTTTCCGTCCTCATAGGTGCATCCCTTTAAGACCGCCGGTTCGATTTCCGCCATCCATTTCTCATCTTCCTCTAAATAAGGTGTCAGATCGGTGAGCCGTCCCTCCTCCACCATCATCTGGTAAAAGGACGGCACCGTGCACACATCATAGATTATGGCGGGCAGGGTTCCGGTCACATTCATACGCTTTAAGTTCTGCCGGTATTCCTCTTCCGTTTCCAGCACCCACTGCACATCCAGATAGTATTTTCCTTCGTATGCCCTGTTGAAGGCATCCGCCAGCTCCTGATTGTTTTTCTTTCCCGTGGTAGGATCCACTGTGAAAATAATGGGAATACGCACCTCTTCCGTGCTTTCCTCTTCGGTTTTATTATTATTTTTGCCGCCACAGCCGGTCAAAAGACCGCCTGCCATTGCCACGGCAAGAAGCAGTGCCAGTGTTCTTTTTCCTTTTTTATTCTTCATTCTGTACACCTCCTCCGGGAATACGGATGATACATGTTGTACCGTCCTCCTCCGCCCGATAACGGTAGCGGACGTTGTCCCCGTATTTCAAACGTAGTCTGGTAAGTACATTCACAACCCCATAACCGTTTTTCTGATTGGGAAAGCTTTTCTTTGCCTCGGAAAGCGGTTTTTCGTTCAGAGCATTGATTTTTTCCGCCATATCCTCCTCAATGGGCGTACCGTTATTGTAAACCACAAGCAGTAAATCCCCCCCGTCCCGGTATATGCGGATGGCAATGATACCGCCCTCGTATATTTCCCGGAACCCGTATTTAATGGCATTTTCCACGAGCGGCTGTAAAATCAGCTTAAGAACATAGGTTTTCTCCGGCTCCACCTCGCAGTCCACTGTGTAAGTAAACAGGTTTTCGTTTCGGATTTCCTGAATCTGAAGGTAACTTCTGACATTCTCCAATTCATCCGCCACCGTCACAATATCATTTCCTTTACTTAAGGAAAGCCGCAGATATTTGGAAAGTGCCTGAATCATCTTCATAGTTGTTTCTTCTTTATTAATACGTGCCAGCATGTATATGGTGTCCAGCGTGTTATACAGAAAATGTGGGTTGATCTGGTTGATCAGCATATTCAGTTCGCTGGTACGCAGCTCCTTCTGCTGGTCCTTGATTTCCGTCAGAAGGTTTTCGATGTTAATAAGCATTTTATTGTAGGAATTTCCAATCCGGTCCAGCTCCGTATTGGTATGCAGATGCACCTGGTGGGAAAAATCGTTGCCGTCGAACTCCGTCATTGCCCTGCTAAGCACCTTAATGGGCTTGGTAATTTTGTTGGAAAAATACACACTCAAGACTACCGCAATGGCAATAACCAGAAAATAGATACTAAACAATACCATCATAATTCTGCCGGTGCCTTTCGTTAACACCCGCTCCGGTATTATGGTAAAGACCGAAAAGCCGCTCTGCTTCTGCTTATACAGGAAAAGCATTCCCTCCGCCACTCTTTCGCCCTGCAGCACAACACCGTTTTTTTCTTCTACGGCATAGTCCGCCAGCAGTCTTTTTGTGCTTTCCGTCAGGGAAAAGGAAGCAGGGAACCAGGAGTCACAGATGTTGCCGCCGCCATCCATTACACCCATGGCGGCTTCCCCGGTAAAGGAATCGCCGCCCTCTTTTATACTGTCCAGAAATTCACTGTCCATTTTCAGAAACAAATACCCCGGCTCATGGGCATAATCTAAGCTGTGTACCTTTCTGCCGATAAAGAGCGCTTCCTTCCCGGTGCCGAATAAGGTATCCTCCGCCACAAACCAGACCGTATCCGCATAGGAATCCCCCAGCCTGGTCAAGAAACCGCTTTCTGAAAAATCCGCATAGGGAATTTTGGAATAAGAACGTGTATACAGATTCTGCTTGTTATCCACGTAACAGTATTCGGAAACATGGTCCAGATTGATGTAGGCAAAATATTTACTTAAAGAATTCTTTTCCACTTCCTCAAGCGGCTTTGCCTTCAGGCTCTGCTGCACCTGGTCGTTTAAGATACATTCCTCCGTAACCTTATCCGCTTTCTGGAACAAAGTATCTAAGGAAATCCCCATCTTTTCATTCAGGAAAGCATACTGGTTCGTCACAATGACCAGCATATTGCTGCGCATATAAAACCAGACTCCTACGCTGGACAGCAAAAGCGCCAGCAGTAAAAGTCCGATTGTATACCTTAAATATTTTTTTTGAAATCCCGATACACTTTTTTTCTTTCTCATGCGTCAAATTCCTTTTTGTATTCGCTGGGCAGTTTTCCGGTGTATTCCTTAAACAGATGGGCAAAGTAGGAAGGATTGCTGATTCCTATCTGGTCGCAGATGCTGCCGATGCTCTCTGCATTGTTCTGCAGAAGCTTCTTTGCTTTTTCCATGCGGCACTGCAGCAGGTACTTTTTAAAAGACATGTGAAAGGTTTCCTTAAACACCCTGCCGAACTAAACCGGGTTTAAGTAAATATGGGTGGCAACGGAAACAATGGACAAATCCTCTTCCTGTAAATGCTCCTCCACGTAAGCCGCCGCTGCATTCATATATTCCTTGCCGCCCTTGATGTCGTGGGCTTCCGCATATTCCTTCCGAAGCTCTACTGCCCGGCACAGGATTTTGTAGCAGACATCCACTTCCTTGGAGACATGCAGGCTCTGCATATTGGAATAATAATTCTGAAACTGTTTCTTTAACTCCTCCGTCATACCATAGGAGTCCTCAACCGCCATTTCCGCTTCCAGCATCACGCCGTGCATTTTCTGACGCTGCAGATCCTCATCATCCGGCAGAGCATAAAGAAAGCGGATAAAGGCTTCCTTTAAGCTTTTTTCGTCATTCTTCCGGATAGCACCGAGAATGGGCAGGGTTTCCTCCGTATTTTCTCCCTTTGCCGCCTTTCCGCCGAATTCTTCCTTGACGGCAAAGGTGCTTCCCCCGGAAGCCGTTGCCAGTTCAAACAGCTTTCCTGCCTCTTCATAGCTTTTCCGGATACCCGTAAGTCCCTTGTAGGGCTTGGATATGGATGCCACCACGGGACTCTTTAATTCTTCTCTTGCATTCTCCAAAAAAGCCTTCAGCTCATGCACCGTTGTATTTTCTTTGGTTTTGACGACAAAAATTTCCGCACCCGTTTCGGAAGGAAAATGCCAGAAAAAATACCGGCTTCCGATTTTTTCCTGCAGTAATTTTTCCAGGGCAAAACGGGAAGCTTCGTACTCCAGCGCATTAGTGATTTTATAGGCGATATCAATATCCGCTTCCACGGTAATGAACCGTTCTTCTTTTTCCGGCATCTGACCGACAGTTTCCAGAACCTCCGTCAGTTTTTCAAAAGGTATCTGATCCTGCAGATATTTCTGCACCACCACCTGCAAAAAGCTCACAGAGTCCCTTTTTACCATCCGTTCCCAGTTTTCAAGCTTTTCCGCATTCTTTTTCTGTTCCATGCAGGTTTTATACGCACTTTCCATGGTTTCCTGCAGTTTTTCGTCCTCAATGGGCTTTAAAAGATATGCAAACGCTCCTAATTCACATGCCTGCTGGGCATAGGAGAAATCCCTGTAAGCGCTTAATACAATAAACAGACATTCCTGTCCTGTTTTTTTGATTTCCTCCATGACCTGCAGTCCGGTGACCTGCTTCATACGGATGTCCGTAAGCACCACATCCGGCTGCTTTTCCCTTATGATGCGGATGGCCTGCTCCCCGCTCTGGGCAGTGCCCACCACCCGAAAGCCCATCCGATCCCACTCATAGGTATTGACCAGTCCTTTTAACAGAATCGGTTCATCATCTACAATTACAAGTTTTAATAATTCCATACATTTATCCAGCATTCGTGAGATTACGTTATATTTTGTGACATCTTCAGTTTACTTCCCAAATGCAAAAAATCATACTAATTACCATACCATAAATATAAAAAATCATACTTTTTTTTACATCCTTTGTACGGTTTTCTTATAGACAATGCTAAAATAAATACCCTCCGCAACCGCTGTTATCGTCCAGGAAAAGATATAGAGAAGATACAGGGACGGAATGGTGTGGAAATACGCAAATACGGTATAAATCCAGATGACACGGAACACGCAGGAGCCCATTACCACGATAATGGTGGGAACCACGCTTTTGCCAAGACCTCTGGAGGCCGCTATGGTGCAGTCCATGAACGGCGCCATCACAAAAGAAAAGCCCATAATACGCAGTCTCTGCATGCCGGCATCTATAACCTCGGTGTTGTTGGCAAACAAAGATAAAAACTGTCTGCCTGACAAAAGCAGTACACCGCCCGCAAGGGCAGCCACTCCGGCACCGTAAAACAGACTGATGAAATAGCTCTTCTTCATGCGTTCCTTTTTGCCCGCTCCCCTGTTCTGTCCGATGAAGCTGGCGCATGCCGTGTAGAACGCATTCAGGATATTGAAAATAACCGTATCCGCATTGGCCGCCGCCGAGTTGCCGGATACCATAACCGTGTCAAAGGAATTGACGCCCATCTGCACAAACAGATTTGCGATGGCAAAAATGGCGTTCTGGATGCCGGTGGGCAGTCCGATTAACAGCACGGATTTTGCGGCGTCCTTATGCAGCCGTATTTTTCTTACGGACAGATTGCATTCATCCTCCCTGCGCAGCAGATTGGCAATGATAAGCACTGCCGATACATACTGGGCAATCACACTGGCAATCGCGACGCCCGCTGCCGCCAGATGCATCACAATGACAAAAAACAAATTCAGCAGGACATTCAGAATGCCCGCAATGCTTAAGTAAACCAACGGATGCCTGGTATCCCCACCGGCGCTCATGACGCCATTGCCGAAATTGTAAACTGCCATACCGGGCAGACCCAGCGCATAAATCCGCAGATACAGCACTGCCTGCTCCAGCAGATCTTCTTTGGTTTTCATGAGGGTAAGCACCGGTCTTGCCAGTACAAAGCACAGGATGCAGGCAGCCATACCCACAATAAAGCATAAAATCAGGGAAGTATGGATGGTCTGTTCCACATTTCTTTTATCCCTGGCTCCCAGGCCCAGCGCCACCTGTACGTTGACACCGCTCCCCATACCGATTAAAAATCCCACAAATAACGAAACGAGAAGGGTTGTGGAGCCGACGGCTCCCAGCGCCTTGTAGTCGGCAAACTTACCGACTACCGCCACGTCGCTTAAATTGAACATGACCTCTAAAAGCTGGGAGAGCATCAACGGAACACTGAATAAAAAGATGTTCTTCCACAAAGACCCTTCTACCATATTAATCGTTGTTTTCTTTTTGTTTTTTGTTTCTCCGCACATGACGATGTCTGCACAACAGTACTATCCCCACGATAACAGCCACCGCTGCCACGGCAATGCCGGTAATAAGCAGCGTACTGTTTTTACTGTTTTCTCCTATCTTAAATGTTCCTTCCGCATCTGCCGTAAATTCTATGTAGCTGCCGATAACGCGGGAGTCCGTTTTTTCAAAGTTTCCGTTCTTTTCCACTAAAATGTGGCAGTTGTCGCTGTCCTCACAGTATACACGCAGGGTGACTTCTCCCTGATACAGGGTGCCTTTCTCGGTATCCTCCTTCGGATTTTCCACCCGGTAACGGTACACGCCGTCCTCCTGTGTGACACTTAAGCATGCGCCCGGATAAAATTCTCCGGCTGCCATTAAAACCGCCTTGCCGCCCTCCACCGTATCCTCGGAGGCAACGGAGGCAATCCATTCCTTGTATTCCGCGTTGAGAACGGTATTGCTGCGGATGCCTGCCTCGTCGATTTCGGGCCAGCTTCCGTAATAGCCTTCTTTTTCCGGTACTTCCGGAAGGTCCAAATCGGAAAGCCTGCTGCCGTAGGTGCAGTTTATCTTTGCCACCTCTTTGTCATCCGCCATAAATGTAACCGTGAAGTATGTAAAGGCATCCGGCACATTTTCCATATTGCTCAGTTCTTCGTAGCTGATGGGGCAGGCGCCGTTTTCATAGCCGATGCCGTCCACACCGTCCAGGCCGCCTTCCACATAATAATTGCCGTACATGGTGCCGTTATCCTTCAGGGAACCGGCAATGCCGCCACCCGCTTCTCCGCTCATGGAAACGGTGTTGCATGCATAGCTGTAGAAAATATCACAGCCTCTGCCGGTGATACCTCCCACATAATTTTTACCGGTGATATTGCCCATGCTGTAGCAGCTCCGGATGGCATAATCCGCAGAACCGGCAATTCCGCCTACATTGCTGCCGCCGGTACTTTCAACGTCCGCATAGGACTCGCAGGAAATAATGGCGCCGTAATCCGCTTTTCCCGCAATACCGCCTACGCAGTCTTTTTTACCGGTCACCTTGCCGGTGTTGCGGCTGTCACGCACTACTGCCTTCACCGTCTGCTCCACATCAAAGCTTTCCGCACCGGAAAGAGTGATATCCTCCTCCGGGTCAAAATCGTATTCCGTGGCAATCTGTCCCACGATACCGCCCACGTTGGTGTCGGCTTCTATGGTTCCCCGGTTGATACAGAGAGTGATCTTCCCCTTCTGGAAACCGGATGTATCGTAAAGTGCTTCATCCGCCACCTCCTTTTCCGTACCGGGATCCCCCGGTGTCACATCCCCGTCCGTTGCCGGTTCGTCGGAGGTGTCTTCTATAGAGATGCCTTCATAACGGAATAAATCGTCCCTGATTTCGCTGGTAAGCTTCCGCAGAACCCTTGCCTGTTCTGTCAGGGCATCCATATTCCCACTGTTTGTATCCGCGGATTTTTCCAACAGATCCGCCAGAGCCTCCAGGCTGTTCGTGGCGTCATCCAGATTCTTGTTGAGTAATTCCAGATTGTTCTTTATAACGCTTTCCCTGCTCTCTGTGGCATCCGTCATGGTGTCTATATGACCGGAAGCGCTTTCTCCGAACTTCTTCAGGGCTGTTTTATAGCTTTCCCAGTCATCATTGCCGGAAATATCCGGCCAGGAATCATTGCCTGATATATCAAACCAAGGATTGTTTCCTGAAATATCGTCCCACGGGTTGTTGCCGGAAATATCATCGAGGGGACTGTCCGCCGTAACATTGCCTGCCTCAGAGCCAGCCATGCCTTCCACCTCCCGGGGTGGGTCATCGGGGTCGGGCTTCTTGCCGTTGTTGCCGGACACGTCGGCAAGGTCATCATTCAGTTTCCGTATATCGTTGCTGACACCGCCAAGCTCCTGATTGTAAATATACCAGAGATCCACTGCTGCCGTGGAAAGCTCTTTCCCGGCGGCATTTGCTCCCTTTAAGCTGCCTGATATCTGCCTGGCTATCTGTGTGGCGTCCCTATTTGTCTTGCTGATTTCATCGTAAGTGGCATCCAGCAGGTCAAGGAATTTGTCCGTTTCCCGGTCCAGTTCCTGCAGCTTGTCGCTTAAATACTGGATTTCCAGAAAAGGCTCCATCTGGCCGGCCATACCGCCCACGTCCTTACGTCCCAGAACATGTCCGTTATTGGTGCAGCTCTGTAGGTAACCCTGATGCAGTCTGCCCACGATGCCGCCGATGTTATAGCCCACATGCTCATAACCGATATCGCCGGTATTTACGCAGAAATAAATCTTGCCGCCGGAAATACCCGCAATACCACCGGTATCCGTATGGGCAGCCACATTGGAGGTACTGTTGAGTTTTTCTAAATTGTCCACGGAAAAATCATCCAGATCATAGGTTACTTCCGTACTGTAGGTGTTGATTTTACCGCTGTTACCGCAGTTGTTCAGAGTACCGTCGTTGCTGCCGGCAATACCTCCCGCGGAATGGTCTCCCAAAATCACGCCGGCATTCTTGCATCGGCGGATTTCACCGGTTTCCGCATTGCTTCCGGCAATGCCGCCCACGTTGGTATCGCCGATGACCGTACCGGTAAAGCTGCAGTTTTCCACAAGTCCGTAGTTCACACCTACAATGCCGCCTACCTGCTTTGCCGTTCCGTCCGGGGCTACCCGTCCTTCCACGGTCAGTCCCTTCACAATACCGCCATCCTGCACATAGCGGAACAGACCCTTGTCGGAGCCTGCGGATGTGATTTCCAAGTTGCTGATATGGTGTCCCGCACCGTCAAAATAACCGCCGAAGACCGGAATGCAGAGCTCATCCGCACCGGTCAGGCTGATGTTGTCCGTAAGAATGACCAGCTTGTCCACGGACCATTCGTCCACGCTGCAGTCTGCCGCGAATTTGCGCAGCTCCTCTTCCGTGCCGATTTCTATCCTGGTATATACTTTATCCGCCTGCTGTGTACGGTAGCTGCCGCCCCTGTACTGCTCGTAAGTGGGAACCTCTGCCGCCAGTGCCGGAAATGTGGTCTGCAAAAGAATGAGTGCCGTGCAGACACCTGCCAAAACCTTCTTACTCTTCATGGTCTGCCACCTCACTTTCTGTTCCTTCCGTAGCTGTTTCTTCTGCCGAAGGTCCTTCATCCTCATCTTTTATAGTGCTTTCCCCTTCCATCCGCACTAAATCCCTGGGGCGCACCACCGCACCCATTTCACCGTCAATGATACCCTGGAATTCGCCGTCCAGCACACCGTTTACATAGCCTCTGATGTGACCGTTCATGAAGACACGGCCCTTGGCAGGCAGCGCTCTCGTCACATCCCGTTTTAAGGTAAATGCCGTCTTCTGGATGATAATATCACCCACAAGCAGGGTCTGGGGCAGTGCTAAAAGCACCAGTAAAATAGAAGTCAGGGTACCGCGTCCCAGCGCCAGACCGATTGCCGCTACCGCTGCATTGGAGGAAACACCGCTGATGATAAATCCCGCCGCTACCAGCATGGAACCGCTGGTTACGATGGTGGGGAATGCCTGGTTTAAGGATTCAATAGCTGCTTCCCTGATATCCATGTAATTCTTCAGATCCATATACCGGCTGGTAATGACAATCGCATAATCGATGGTCGCACCCATCTGGATAGCCGATACCACCAGGTAACCTAAGAAGTAAACCGGCTCGTTTAAGAGATACGGCAGGGAGAAGTTCATCCAGATACTTCCCTGGATGGTCACAACCAGCAATACGGGAAGACCTGCCGACTGGAAGGTAAACAGCAGAATAATCATAACAAATACCGCCGTCAGCACGGTAATGATGGTATTGTCCGTTGCAAAGGAGTCGCCCAAATCCTTATCACTGGTAGAGTTTCCGACCAGCAGTATCGAATCTACGTCGTAGTATTGTGCCACGGTATTGCGGATTTCCTCCAGCGCCGCTTCCGTTTCGTCGCCTTCCACCGGGACGGAAAGCTCCAGTACAAAGCGGGTGTCGTCTTCACCAATGAGCTGGTCCTTAGCGATTTTTATCTGGGAGTATGCATCCGTCAGCGTTTCCTCCAAATCACCGGAAAGAGTGATATTTCCCTTTTCCTTCTGGTCGTAAATAAACAGGAACATATCAATAAACGGTACCTTGTAGTTGCTGACACCGTCAATCAGAGCACCGTAATTATCGTCGTTCAAAGCGTATGCGGAGTACAGGGTATTGGCAATTTCCACATCCATATCCAGCATTTCCGCAAACTGTCTCGGAGAAAGCTGATCCGTCAGGGTATAGCCGTCCATGGCTTCGATGTTGGCAAGTCCCTGACAGGATTTGACATACGGAAGCCTGGACAGGGCATTTAAGGCTCTTGCCTCTTTTTCGTAGTCACCGTTCGGCACCAGAACCGCAAGCTGGTTGACTTCGCCGAATTCCTTGTTTACCATGCTCACCGAGAATTTATTGTCGCTCATGCGGCTGGCGCTTAAGGAGTTTACATCAAATGCATACTGCGCCTTATTGGAAAGGAAAAATGCCACAATAACCGCCACAATAAGCAGGGGCGGTACAATGTAACGGGTTGCCACACAGAACCTGCCGACTGCCGTAATCTTCGGCACGAAGCTTTTGTGGTGGGTATTGTCAATAGCTTTGGAAAACGTAAGCAGAAGTCCGGGCATCAGGAAGAATACCGCCACCATACTGAAGATAATGGATTTGGCAAGAATAATACCCATATCGTAACCTATCCTGAACTGCATGAACATCATGGCTACCATACCGGAAACCGTGGTTAAGGAGCTGGAGGAAATCTCCGGGATTGCCTTGCTAAGTGCCACGATAACCGCTTCCCGGGCATCCTTGCTTTCATGCTCCTCCATGAAACGGTGGGCTAAAATGATGGCATAGTCCACAGCAAGACCAAGCTGCAGCACCACGGCAATGGAGTTTGTAACAAAGCTGATGGTGCCAAACCAGAAGTTGGTTCCCTTGTTTAAAATTGCCGCTACTATAAATGTCATCAGGTAAACCGGGATTTCCGCATAGGTGGTGGAGGTAAACAGAAGCACTGCCACGATAACCACCGCCGCCAGACATAAGATTAAAATCATGTCGTTGTTCAGGTCGGAGGCATCTCTTTCCTCCTGTCCGATATCGGAAGAATAATACACATCGTATCCGGAAAGCCCGGAAAGCAGGTTTTCCAGATTTTCCTTGGTGTTTTCCGAATCCGCATCCTCATCAAACGTCACGGAGTAAAGCGCCTCCATATCGTGATAGTGGTCCTTCGTATCGTCAAAATCAAGCATGCTGACGCCGGGCAGCTCCTTGATTTTCTCTGAAAGCTTTTCCGCCTCATCGTAGGTGATGTTGCAGACTAAAATCCGGGCGCTGCCGTAAGTAATAAACTGCTCATCCATCCGGGTAAGACCACGCCTTGTCTCGGTGGTATCCGGCAAATAGGTCGTCAGGTCGTTGTTGACCTTTACCTTATTCATACATAGCACACTGAATACACAAAGTACGATAAATACAAGATAAAATCCCTTCCTTTTATCCACAATCAATGTGGCAAGCTTAACCATAAAGGATTCGTCTTTTTTCTCTTTCGCCATATTAATCCTCCTTGTTTTGCGCAGCAAAATGCGACTGCCTCTGCAGGAGCAGAGGATTTCGTCTCCTTGTTTCTGTCAACATTTTATCTTAGAACCATTTGTTTGTCCATATAAGAAATGCCAAAAAGCTGTCCACGCAAGAAGAGCTTTTTGGCATTTTTCATTGTTTTATTTTTCCGCTGCCGGATTCTCCGTTGTATTGTATAAATCGGGAAGTTCGTCCAGGGTAATCACATAATCGTCGTTGTAAATTTCGTTTAAGGTATCGGTATCATTGTGGTCGGTAATGTGCTCCGTATGCCAGGTCATGAACCATACCCAGCCCGCATGTGTTGTAGTAAGCTGATCCACGGTAGGAATGCGTCCGCATTCATGGAAGCAGATGGGCCTTTCTTCTCCCACCACATCCTTTACTTTATTATACAATGCCGCATTGGAGCCGTCATTGTAGGAATCCGCACCGGCAATGTCCACATAGGCATCTCCGGGATACCAGTCGGCGTAGCCGTTGCCGTTGCCGGAATAACCCAGTACCCAGATTAAATTGTCCAGTCCCCAGTAATTGGTGTAACGGTCGTACATCATGACCCAGAGCTTCTTAAAGTTTTCCGAGCCGCCCTTGCCCCACCAGAACCAGGCGCCGTCAAATTCATGGAACGGACGCCAGAGCACGGGAATGTTTTCTTCCTTAAGCTCCTGCAGTGCTTCGGCTGCCTTGTCCATTCCTTTGATAAGGGTTTCGTATTCCGGGGTGCCCTCGGTAAGCGCTTTGTCCCAGTCGGTGATCGTGGTGTTCATGCACTCGCTCCAGCTTCCCGAGAAATCAGAACCGCAGTGCCAGCAAATGGTCACGATACCGCCTCTGTCATACCATTCCTTTGCCCTTCTGTTTACGCCGTCGAAGTCATCGTTCATGTAGTCCAGGCCGCGGATGGCGGGATATTTTCCGGTGTTGTCGTAAATGTAGTCGAATTCGTACTGTTCGCTGCCCATCCAGGTTGACTCCTGCTGCCCGGATAAAATAGCATTTCCGTAGGTGTCGCAGATGTAGGTAAACAGGTCCTGCGCCGCCTCGCTGGCGTCAGGGTTTGACAGAACGCCCGGCGTGTAGACCGCGTTTTCCGCTGCATCGCCGGCATCGGTGCTGCCGGCAGCATTCTCCGTCTGCTGTGTGTTGCCGGTGTTGTTATTGTCCTCCGTCTGCTGCGCATTGGTTTCGTTTTCTCCGCTGCCGGACGTAGCGCAGGCCGCCGCGCCCACGGCAAGAGTCAGGGCACATAATAAAGCAAGTAATCTTTTTTTCATAATCATCAGTATTCCTTTCCTGCTGTTTCAGATTTTCTACATTATATAACAGATAAGAGTATAAAAGCAACGGGACTTCACCGTCATAATAATATGTTTGAAGTGGGGAGATTTATCTGTCAAGAGGTCTTGTCTTTGTTTTTCAGAATGTTATAATAGACATGCACAAACTGCAAAGAGCGGCACATTCTGTTTTACCGAAATACTGTGTCCTCGGAAAGGCTGAACTATGTGGGCATACGAAAGTGTATTTTATCAGATTTATCCCCTGGGCTTCTGCGGCGCACCCTTTGAAAACGACGGTGTGCTGACACACAAAATCAAAAAGGTGGAGGACTGGATTCCCCATATGAAAAAATTAGGCATCAATGCCGTCTATTTTTCTCCGGTATTTGAGTCCGACACCCACGGCTACAACACCCGGGATTACAAAAAAATTGATGTCCGTCTGGGTACCAACGAAGATTTTAAGGACGTCTGCAATAAGCTCCACGAAAACGGCATCAAGGTTGTTTTAGACGGCGTTTTCAACCATGTGGGCAGGGGCTTTTACCAGTTCCAGGATGTCTTAAGAAACAGGGAGCATTCTCCTTATTTAAATTGGTTCCACATCAATCTCTCCGGCAACGACGCTTACAATGACGGTCTCTGGTACGAAGGCTGGGAGGGCAACTATGACTTAGTCAAATTGAATTTACAGAACAATGACGTGGTGGAGCATATTTTAGATGCCGTAAACTACTGGATTGACTATTTTGACATCGACGGTCTGCGTCTGGATGTAGCTTACTGTCTGGATGAAAATTTTGTCAGACGCCTACGCAGCTTCACCGACAGCAAAAAGCAGGATTTCTTTCTGCTCGGCGAAATGCTGCACGGCGATTACAACCGTATGATGAACGATTCCATGCTGCATTCCGTTACCAATTACGAATGCTACAAGGGTCTGTATTCCAGCTTCAACAGCATGAACCTGTTTGAAATCGTCCATTCCCTGCTCCGTCAGTTCGGACCGGAAAACTGGACGCTTTATAAAGGAAAGCATCTGCTCTCCTTCGTGGACAACCACGATGTGACCAGAGTGGCAAGCATTCTGCAGAACGAAAAGCATCTGCCTCTTATTTATGCCCTCTGCTTCGGCATGCCCGGCATCCCCTGCGTATATTACGGCAGCGAATGGGGCGAAAAAGCAAATAAAAGCGAGGGCGACCCGGCTCTGCGTAAGTGCTTTGATGCTCCCGTTTTCAATGAGCTTTCCGAATGGATTTCCAAGCTGGCGGAAGCCAAGAAGAACTCCCATGCCTTAAATTACGGAGACTTCCGTTCCGTTGTTCTGACAAACAGACAATGTATTTTTGAAAGAAAAACAGACAGCGAGCGCGTGCTGGTCGCCATCAATGCGGATGCTGCCCCCTATACCGCACACTTTGATGCCGGCTGCGGCACCGCCGTGGATTTAATTACCGGAGAGCCCCACGATTTCGGAGGCGGCAGCGAGCTTCCCCCTTACAGCGCTTATTTCTGGAAGATGGAGCGGTAAGGAGGATTTATGTCCCAGATTACCAAACGTGCCCTGGAGGCATCCCTTAAGAATCTGCTTTTGCAGAAGCCCTTGAATAAAATCACCATCAACGATATTACCGAGGACTGCGGCATCAACCGCATGACCTTTTACTACCACTTTAAGGATATTTACGATCTGGTGGAGTGGGCTTGTCTGGAGGATGCCACCAAGGCGCTTGAGGGCAAGAAAACGGCGGAAACCTGGCAACAGGGATTTTTACAGATTTTCTATGCAGTCCGGGAAAACAAGCCATTTATTATGAATGTTTACCACTGTGTGAGCAGGGAGCAGGTGGAAAAATACCTGACACCGCTGACCGACAACCTTCTTTTAGGTGTGATTGCCGAATTTTCAGAAGGCATGGTCGTCCGGGAAGAGGATAAGGAATTTATCGCCCAGGTCTACTCCTATTGCTTCATCGGCATTATGATTGACTGGATTAAAGACGGCATGAAACAGGACCCGGAAACCCTGGTGGAACGGTTTACTCTTGTTATACAGGACGACATCCGAATGGCGCTGAACCGTTTCCGCAAAGACAAACCGTTATAAAACCGTGTTTTTATCAAAACATGCAGAATGATAAAAATTTTGACAGCTTTTTCCCCATGATTATTTTTTAGTCATGGGGATTTTTCTGTCTATGGTTCTTTCTCCCGAATACAGGTATAGTAAAGCCATCGAAAGGAAAAAATAAATTGATTTTCCTATTCACATGAAACAAAAACCAACAAACATCAACAGGAGGTAATGATTATGTATTACGGAGCAGGAACTTATGAAGCATTTGCACATCCGGAGAAACCGGAAGGCGTTGACAGAAAATCAGCTTATATTATCGGTACCGGTCTTGCCGGACTATCGGCAGCATTTTATCTCGTAAGAGACGGGCCGATGAAGG